>Ga0114999_10000507_pt1 | contig 58135 bp, 46 predicted proteins | sample ArcticOcean_MG_C_3_FD_89820 | JGI IMG/M metagenome (GOLD analysis project Ga0114999, IMG submission 89820) | Marine microbial communities from western Arctic Ocean - ArcticOcean_MG_CB8_126 | ecosystem: Environmental > Aquatic > Marine > Oceanic | place: Arctic Ocean: Canada Basin | collected...
CGATAAGACAGAGTAGAGGAAAATCATCCAGCCCTCACCGCGCTCCTGATCGGGCATCGGATAGGAGTACTTCAGGAAGCCATTCTCTTTGAGATGCTGGGTGAAATCGAGCAGCGTTTGGCGCGCAGCAGCGCGAACGGTGCCGATGTCGCCGGATTGTTCGACCTCGATGGAGGTCATGTGGCTCAGTCCTTGCGGCGCTGCATGTAGGTGGTGACGTAACCGGCGATCCAGTTGCGCATGCGCTTGCTGTCGACGTCGGTGTACTCGTTGACGAGCGCCTTGTTGTGGTCGAAGTCGGCGTTGAACATGTCCGGGTACTCTTCGCAGAGTCGGATGGCGCGGATCTTGATGAATGAAGGTCGAATGTTGCCCATGTGAATCACTCCTCCACCAGCTTGACTTCGATTGGGAAGCCTTCCTCTCGGGTGACGACGAGGCGAATCTTGCGGGGCGGCTTCTGAATGCCGCGGGCCCAGATGGCGTGGTTGACGGCCTCGTCAATCCACAATTCTTCGTCTTCCGTGACCTTCATGTGACGGGCGACGTGCTTGCGAATCTCCTTGATTGCACGCGCAGCGCGTTGGGTGCGGGGTACCGCCCATGCGGCGCGGAGGGGGACGACCATTTCCTTGGTTTCTGTCATAGATTGATGCCTCCTGTTTCAGCGCTGCAACTTGCTGCGACGCCAGTGGTGACGCTTGGGGTGATTGGTGGTCTTGCGGTTGGTCCGCATCATGACCCAGACAGGCACACGGCGATTCTGATTCGTCACCTTGGAGAGACGCTTCTTCTTCGCGTAGGGCTTGTGACGTGCCATTTCAATTCCCTCCGATTCAATACTTGGACAGGCCAGGGAATGCTGCCTCGGCCTGGGGACGCACCTCGTGGGCGACCGCATCGAGGATCTTGTGTCCCTCTGTGGTCAGGATGCGGCCCATGTTGATCGTGCCGGCCGCATTGAGGCGGCTGGTCACGAGGCCTGCATCATCGAGTTGTTGGAGTGCGGTGCGGATGATGTGGCGGCTGCCGGCGGCGGCGCGCGTCGGTGCTGCGCCGCGGTCTTTGGGGCCGCCGAAGGCCTGGGCGAGATGGTTGACGCCAATCGGGCCCATGCGGCCGACCTTGCGGAGGATGGCAGCGTTTCTCAGGAACCACCAGTTTGTCTGCTCGGGAGGACGCTCCTTGTGGACGCCGGTCTTGACGAATCCAGCCCACTCTGGCTGGTGGATTGCATCGTTCTTCTCGAGCCGGTCGGCGAGGACCGGGATGAGGAGGTCGGCGGGAATGTCGTAGAACGTGGTCATGCAAGCCACCTGAGCAGTCCGCCGACAAACCTCCCGTATATAGCATTGACCGCCCACCTACGGTGGGAATCACAGAGGCGTTGAGGGTAGCCAATATTCAAGCGGGTCTGGTCGGTCGGCCGTCCCGATGAGGAAGGCGCTGGCGCAGAACCCGAACATGCTTCGCACCATGATCGGTCTTGGCCTGACCCTCATTCTGATTCTGTCCTATGCGGTCTACGCAGCGACCATCGATTCTTCCTATTACCTCTACCATACATCCAATGATACAGTCGATCATAGCGTCGTCGATCAGGGTCTTGGGGATGACAATCTCACACAGACTTGGACGTTCTCAACGACCCGCGCCACGACCTGGTTGAATGTCAGCATCGAGAATGTCGAAGCGGGTGATATTCTCACAGTCTCGGTGTCCAGTGGGACCTTCTACCACCATCCGATGTTGGGCGAGGAGGATGCGGATCAGTTCAGTTGTACCCAACCCAAGGATGATGATGACGAAGCGTACAATGTCTGTTCCAAAGACGACAGGCATACATTCGAAATTTCAGCATCAGGAACGGCGACATTCAGGAGCATTGTCGATGCTGAATTACCGCTCGGCGGCTTGGGCAGTCTCTTCGCCGATTCCCAAGCCGAGGCTGAGGACAAGGCCGAGGCTTTGATCGCTCCTTCCAATGCCACCAAGGTGTGGACGATCACCCTGACGAGCCAAGACGAGATTCACCCGGATGAATTCACGCCAAAGGTCGAGAGTGCAATGCACGAGTTGAATCTGGTTGAGCCGTTTACAGTGAATCCCGTCACCGAGTTGCTATGGTCTGTTGCAGCGCTGATCGGTTGCTTCGGTTTGGCCCTGGTGATTCCACTCACCGCCTTCATTGCAGGACAGGCCAAAGAGAAGCGGGATGAGCGGATTCGCAATGCGGCACTCGTCGATGCAGATGATTCAGATGACCCCGGTCTTTAGACCGGCATCTTGATGAATCCACGATAGAGGTGTGTGGGCGAGCGCATGCGTTTCTCTCGGACCTCTCCTCCCGTTCGGCTCGCGGTCTTGCTGGCTTTGCTGATGCTCATCTCCCTCGCTCCTACCACCCAAGCCACGCAGGGTCGAGCCGGCCCGGATGTCATGCCGACAGCTGCGACGATCTACTACACGACCACTGCAAATCATACCAGTCACGCCGCACTTTCCAGTCAGGATCCATCTTCGACCGGCATGAATCGGCCCTCGAATCTATGGATCATCGATGGCATGATCGGTGTCGAGCAGCGGATCGAGGCCACCATCGAAAACGTCGGCGACACAGCGGCCCAAGGTTTCGCCGTCGACATCGAAGTGATTCACGACGAGTATGACGATTTCATCATCCATGCCTTTACTGGCAACGTGCCGTCCTTGGCGCCGGGAACCACGACGACCGTCTCGACCACCTGGCACCCTGACTATTCTGGCAACCACACGATTCGAGTGACGACCCACTTGTCCGGGGATGCAAACTTGGGTAACGATGAGGGGACGCGCAGTCTAACGATTGGCAACTTCTACGATCAGGCCGAGGTGGGTACGGGTTGGAGCCTCGGCAGCAATTGGTTCGTCAACGATGAAGCCTCATTGAGTGGCACGAGCTCCTTCCATGTCGGTGGAGCGACCTCTACGTCGAATTATGGCAACAACTGGGATACCTCACTTGAGAGTGCGACGTTCGATACCTCCGATGCGCACCCCTCACCGAACAATGGCTTCGGTATCGGCTTCTTCTACACCGGGGAGGCCCTCGCTTCCGATGGGTTCTACGTCGATGTATGGGGTGGCAGCGGCTGGCAGCGAATCTCCAATATGATCACAGAGAGTGTCGACACCGATTTCAGTACAGGCAGCAATTGGCTGATCACAGTGAATGGCGTCGATGGCCGTGCCGTGCCATGGTGGAGCATCCCTCCCACAGCGATGAATAGCCAATTCAAATTCCGAATTAATTTCGTCTCGAATAGTGGCGGAACGTCCATCGGTTATTGGTTCGAAGACATCGTTCTGTTCTATGACCAGAAGGCGCGGGCGGAGGAATTCAGCCTGTCGACCAATGCGGGGACGAGTGGACACGCACGGGCAGGTGAATGGGCAGAGACCACCCTGAGCCTGACCAATGATGGGAATCTCGCCGATTCGGTCGAACTCAGTGTGCCCAACCTACCCGCGGGTTGGAACCATCGATTCCAGCACATGTCGGGTTCTCAAATTCAGAACGGCCAACGGATTGACCTCGACAAGGGCGAAACGCGCAATGTCAAATTCCTCGTCCAACCAGCCTCAGGTTCACCGCTCGGTTCCACCGACATCGATGTGAGGGTACAGAGCACAGAAGCGACCGTCTACTCAACCGCCACAACGAATTTCATCGTCGACCCCGATTATCAGCCGGATTGGTTGGAACAGGACCCGGGTCTCTTCTGTGCGCCGGGCAATGCTTGTGACTTCCAGATTACGCTCATCAATGCGGGTGATGGTCAGGACTCATTCGCCCTGTCTTCCGCGCAGGTATTGGGGCAGAATGGTTGGACATTCGGCCTGAAGTGGGACCAGCCGACCACCGTGACGGTGCCTCAGGGCGGCACGGAAATCATCGAGATTACCGCCAACCTACCGGCCGATGCACAGCCGGGCATGCGGGCAAATTCCGCCTTCACTGCCGTGAGTCAGGCCGATCCGAGCAAATCCGCGACCATGCGGGCCAATGTGTCTGCCTCGATGATTTCGATCGGTCATGTCGGCATCGATGCGGCCGATGTGCCGAGTGGGGGCTGGTGGATCTCGCCGGGTGAATCGATCACAGTGCCATTCACGATTTGGAATAATGCGACCCAGCAGGATACCTACACCTTCTCCTTTGACACCTCTGGCGTGTTCGGTTGGACGGTCGGTCTTCCCAGTTCCTCCAATGTGGTCATCGCACCGGGCGGTACGGCGCGGGTGCTCGTCTCCTTCACCGCTCCAGAATCGGCCGTGGCCAATGACCCCGGTCCGATCATCACGCCGCACGCCATATCCACCGCCTCTGGCATGTCGGCCACGGAATCCTCCTTCGTCGGTATTCGTGTGCGTCAATTGCACGACATCACCCTGACCATGGATACGCCGGAGGTCGACATCGTCCCCGGGATTGCCACCGGCATGCCATTTGAGGTTGAGAACCTTGGAAATGGTGCCGAGAATGTCATCTTCGATCTCGATGTCGATGATGATTGGAATTGGTGGGTTGAGATCAATAGCGCGACGATCAGCGGACCGCTCAGCCTGTCGACGGTGATCGATGGCAATAGTGTCGCATTGGGCACCCTCTGGGTGGAGCCACCCGGCAGTGCGGAGCCCGGCCAGGTCTTCGAACTCAAATTCACAGCTCGCCCGATGGAGGGCATCGATTCCACGCCCGAGGATGCCGAAATGCCCTGGGAAGTGCGTACGAAAATGATCGCCATCCCCCATATCACGGCATTCGAGTCGGACGAAACCTCGGTCTGGTTGGAACAATCAACGGCCTGGATTGTGATTCTCAGCAATGAGGGCAATACCTACGACAGCAGCATGCGGGCCCGCGTGACGGTGGATTCGAACCGGCCCGGTCTATTCATCCAGATGCATTCGGACCGTGGTGCGGGCCAACTGAACGGCTGGGTTGACTTCCCGATGGCCGCTGGCGGTTCCGAGGAGTTGTTCATCTCCTTCGAAACCTACGACTCCTTCCCACTCGGCGAGAGCGTCACCCTAACCATCGAGGTTGAGGGCGGACGCGTGACGCCTCAGGATTCGCTGGTCACGACCTCGACTTCGATGCGAATTGATGTCGACCAGAAGCGGGATCTCTCCGTCTCTTGGAATCTCGATGCCGACCAACGAATGCCCCGCAGCCAACCGCACGCATTCCAAATCAACGTCACAACCGATTCGACCATGCCGATCACCGTGACGCTCGGCAGCACCGTGCCTGAAGGGACGACCTTGGACTGCCGCCCCCACTCTCAGGAGGGAGAGGTGGTGTTGCTCCTGCCCGCGTCCAGTCCCGCACCGCCGGAGACGGGGACGATCGAGTGTGACGTCACCCTCGAGCCGAGCGATCTCGCACGCACATTCACATTCACCTTGGTCGATGACACGGGCGAAGAGATCTGGGTCAGCGGGCCGGTCCACCTGAAGACGGAGACCGCGCCCCCCGAGTCCGGCCTCTCCCTCACCGGGTCATTGAGTACGAACGCCATCGCTGCGGGTGCCGCGGTTGGATTCCTCCTCTTCTTCGTCGCCATGACAACGCTGATTCTCCGTCGACGCAGAACACTCGATGAGATCGATGAGGAAGAGGATGATGAGCCTGAGATTCAGACGCCGGGTGCTGCACCCGTCGGCACACCGGTCATCCAAGGTCCTCCGGCCGTTGCTGCCGTTCCTGTCGCACGGGCCGTCCCAGTCGCACCGATCGTTCCTGTCCAAGCCGCTGCACCCGTCGCAGCCGTTGCTCAAGCCGCGCCTCCGGGCCCGATGCCCGGTGCACCCGGTCCGATGCCGGCTGTGGCAGCCGAGGCCACTCCTGCCGAATATTCCGATGAACAACTGGTCGCCTCCGGGTGGTCCGCTGAACAGATTGCTGAACTGAGAGGCCAACCCGCACCGGTCTTGACAAATGCCTTCGATTCACTTGGCGTCGCCGAGGCCACTCCAGTGGTAGAGGCGGCCGCTGAACCTGTCGCGGAACCAACCGTTGAACCGGTGGTGGATACATCGCAAGAAGCGGTGTCTGCAGACCCCGGATTGCCGGTCTTCAACTGCATGGTCTCGGGTATCGCCCTGACCTCTGAAATTGCCTGGTGGCAATGTCCATCCTGCAGCGGGTTCGCCGCCACCGAAGCGATCGGCGACCATACGCACTGTCCACAGTGCAATGCGGCGCTTTGATCACCATTCCAGGCCAAGTTTGTCCGCCGGAGGGTCCAATTCGCCGCTCGGGTCTACGCCAGGACCGAGTGGCCACTCACCCTCGAAGGGATGCTTGGACAATCCGATCAGGCCGAGTTGATTGAGACGGGTCAACGCTGCAGCGGTCCGTTCACCCACCGGGGAGATGCGCTCGTGAAAGGTCTCGTCGAGCAAGACTGTGATCTCCTCGAAGGAGCGGTGTCCATCGCACAACTCCCACAACAGGCTATTCATGTCGTCCAATGGGCGACGTAACTCCTTTGGCGCACGGAGCACGCGGGATAGCAGTCCCTCGAATCGACCGAATTTTTTGACGTGGCGAATCATCACAAAGCGACCGGTTACACCCTCGAGTTCGGGATGGGGTCCAGCCGCACCTCGCCAGCCCCACCAGACGGGGAGACGAACAGGATAGGCACCTTGCAACTCTTCCATCTTCTGTCCCTCAGATGTCCATGGTCAGCGTCCAACCGAGCAAGGAGAGCATGCAGGCGATGCCGCTGAAAGCGAAGAGCTTGACCAACTCATCGCGTTCGGAGAAATGTCGCGCCCACCAGGTCGCAACCCCGAGGACTGAGCACAGCATGAGGAGAACCCACCAAGCGCCCGGCATGGCGGGTGGTCCGCTCTCTCCCTCATGTGGATGTCGCTTCAAACGCGTCCCTTCATCGAAGTGAGTGTGCCTTCCTTTATCGTCACGACGAGACCCCGCCGCTCTGTGCTGCGTCTGATCGATCAAAGCCTCGTCCGTTTCTCACGGGTCTTTGGCACGGGCGTCACCTCACCTGTGCCGCAACAGGTGATGTTGCTCACCGCCTTCGCCGTGATTCACATCTCGGCGTTCTTGGTCGATGCCCGGATCGCTTGGATTCTGTTGTGGATGGGTTACTTCGGTGTTCTCGCCGTCGGTCGGGCCTGGGTGGCGAATGAGAAACAGCGCACGGCGATCGCAAGAAAATTGTCGGATGTAGACCCTGACGAACTGCCTGATCTGAGACTCAGCGCCTTGCTATCCGCCCTGCAATTGATTGTCATCATCCCGCTCCTGTTGCGTTCCAGCGATGCATTGTTCGGCCTCTTCTCCGTACCGGTGGGTGCCGGCTTTGCCGATTGGTTGCTCCTCGGTGTCGACCTGCTATTCCGCTCACTCTTGGATTGGTCCGAGATTTACGGTGTTCAGGTGAGCAATATCGGCCTCGATGCCATGGGAGGACGCCATCTGGTCATGCTCTTTCTATTGACAATTGATTTCATCCTCATCCAAGGACTGCTTCGAATTTTTGCGATTCGACGAACCATCGACGAGGGTGTTTCCGCTGCAGTTCGGGACCCAGAGATGGGTTATAGACTGGGGAAGAGGGCCTCTCCTCGATTGCTTGCGTTGCTTGATTCACCCGAATTGAATTCGATCGAGCGCGGCCACCTCATCGAAGCATTGGCGGTGTTGGGAGAGGACAGAGCCGCCCCTCGAATCGTCGAATGTCTCGAGGACGAGACCCTCCACACGACCGCGGTTGCGGCACTGGTCGCCCTTGGATCCATTCCGCCGCTGATGCAGGCATTGTCATCGCCGGAACCCCGGCTTCGTAATGGCGCCATCACCGCCTTCGGGCGCATCGGCAACCCTGCAACAATCCCTGCCTTGCTGGCTCAGATGGGCACATCGGATGCCGATACCAGAGAACGAATCGTCCGTGCGCTGAGCCGAATGGAATCCCATGCACAATCTCATTTGTTGGGTGTGTTGGACGATGAGGCAACGGTGGTGAGATTGGCAGCCCTCCAGGGTCTGACCAATGATACGAGCGACGAACTGATGCAGCGATTGCTGGTCATGATCGAGGACCCCGATGCCGAGATTCGACTCGCCGTGGTCGATGCCCTTCAACGGTTCTCTGACGGTCGCATCGTCAAACCACTCGCCGCTGCACTGACCGATGATGACACAAGTGTGGCCCGCCAGGCCCAACGTAGCCTCGACCATCTTCAATCGGTCGTCGCTCGCTCTGGCGGCGAATGAGACCAGTGCTCCATCGCATTGAGCGTGCGAGTGACATTCACGACCTCGCCTTCAGTCCACCAATCCACGGCGATGAACGTGGGGCGATGATCCTGAACCCGCCAGCATTCGATGGCGCGGTCGAGCAAAAAGTCGTAGGCATTTGCCTGTGGTGCCTTGGTCCAGTCGGACAAGCCGATCTCATCCGCCAGCCAATTGTTGAGATGCCAGACGGGTTGAGAGGGGTCACCTCGATGATAAGCACAGTTCATTTCCTCAACCGATTCCTCGGCATAATTCGTGGTCCAACCATGGGTTGAGAAATCGTGAAGGAAGGGGAATTCCGCATCGGCACGGCCCTCGATAAAGACGACGAGTCTTCGTTCGGAGTCTACCATCTCGCCGAGCGTGGGCCACGGCATCCCCAAGGGCTGGACGTGGACGAGCGGAAGCAATCCTGATTCGGCAAGGATGTACTCGAGATGGGAGTAGGGCACGGCCACCTCAAAGAGCAGGGTCACCACATCCCTTGGTGTCTCATTCATCTTCGCGTGCAGGTTCGACAGCAGTTCCACCGCATTCACCGACCCGTAGGCACAGGGGTGAAACGGCGTCGCGCTACTGCCGTGACAGAAGGCGGTATCCGCCTCGCCGAGCAGCTCAGGATCGGCGTGGTGTGCATCGATCATGAATGCGCGGATGCCCGCATCGTATTGGTTCATCATGTTCGCCCGGTGGTTCGCCGCATAGATCAGGAATCCGGCGTCAAGGGTCGAGTGTGCATTGTGGGTTTCAGCAAAGGTCACCTCGGTATAGAGCCGGTCACATAGAGCCACTTCACCATTGCAAGGTTCTTCGATATCGACAGTATCTGGCTGGTAGGGCAACAACGGGAAGAGCAGCAAGAGAACGATCGCATAACGCATCATGAGAACCACTCCAAGGCCCGTTCGGGCGGGCGGCAAACCATGACCCGCTGCCCATCATCGAGCAGGGGCCGCTGTAGAATTGAAGGATCCTCGAGAAGCATCTGGATGAGGTGCTCTGGCTCGCCTCTGAAATCGATGCGGATGAGGTCGGGAAGCGGGTCGATGAAGCGCTCGATCAAATCGCTCAACATCGCCTCCTCTAAGCCGGTGTCGAGATAGAGAACGATCTCGAACTCTCGACCTTCAAGCAGGGCCAGGCACTCCCGTGATTTCGAGCAGCGTGGGTTGTGAAAGAGCCGCATCAATCCGCCTCCCATACCAGGCGAAGACCGATGCCATCCGTTCCTTTGTTCGATGACATTCGATTGAAGGAGGTGCACGATTCTGCCTCGTGGAACCAACCCCCACCTCGGTGGATGAATCGGTCGCCTTCACCCCGAGTCATTGTCCACTCACTTACATTCCCATACATGTCGTACAGCCCGTTCGGCGAGGGTTGCTTCGTGCCGCAGGGACGCGTTCTTGCACCCGCATTTCCCGCGTGCCATGCAAAGTCATCCAACATGCGGTCTGATTCACCGAAATGCCAGCGGGATTCCGTGCCACATCGAGCGGCAGATTCCCATTCGGATTCGGTCGGCAAACGGTATCGACCATCCGCCAAAAGTTTGGAGATCGCTTCACAGAACGTACGGGCCTCAGCATTAGAGATCCGTTCAACGGGTCGAAGCGGGGCTTCGAAACCCTCACTGAAACGCGCGGGATTGTCACCCATCACCTCGACCCACTCCCGCTTGGTGACCTGACGGGCGCTGAACCAGATATCCCCGACCTGCACGAATTCCGCGTGCAGCGCATTGGTGTGCAAGCGCTCACCGCAGGAGATGGACCGTGTCGATCAACTTCTGACCCATGCTTTCGATGCGGCTTTGCAAGCCCTCGTCGGCAAAGGTGCCATCCTCGTTCCATGCGATCTTGGTATGGGGCATCATCACCTGTTGTCGAATGACCACAGCGTGGACGTGACGCAGGGAGAGGCGGAGGTGATTCAATGCATTCGAGTTGGACTGGCCCCCAAGCGTGCTCATGATGGCGACGGGTTTGTCGGTGAATTGGTCCGCCGACAGCCAGTCGAGTTGGTTCTTGAGTAGCCCGGAAATCGTACCGTGGTACTCTGGGGTGCAGATCAGAAAGCCATCTGCCGACGCTGCTTTTTCCTTGAATTCCGCGACGTTCGCATCGTCCCATGTCTCTCCAAAGAAGGGTAGGTGGCGTTCTCGGACGTCCCACAATTCAGGGTTGCCGCCGGCGGCTTCGACCGCTGCCATGGCCCGGACCATCATGCGAGCGCCATTGCTTTTGGGCGACATCGAACCGATGAGACAGAGGATCTGGGGTGTGTTCGCCATCGGTCTGCCGATTCCCCCCGGGTTCTTGAGGTTGAGCCCCGCACCGACCCTTCGGGTCGCGACCGTGGGCAGCGAATGCTTATCCGTCAAACATGGACGTCAGAGGACTGGGTGCAAGCCATGCCGGAACACGGACACGAGGATTGTCCTCATTGCGATGCTACTCTACAAGGTTCAGAAGCCACATGCCCTGCTTGCTCGGGCCCACTGTTCGGCATTGCCGTCAAGAAGAAGGAATCTGAACCCAACGGCTCACCTGAAACTGATTCTGTGACCCAGATCGATGACATCGCCGTGCCGACCTATACCCCGCCCGTCATCGAGATGGTCGAGGCGGAGGAGACGGTCGAGGCCGACCCCACGCCAGCCCCGTTCGTCGGGGAAATTCAAGAGGAAATGACGGCTGAGGAATACATCCTCCAAGGCGAGACACTGGGTCGTGAAGGCCTGTACGCAGAGGCGATTCGACAATTCAACCAAGCGATCGCAGTCGACCCTTCCAATCACATGGCCTGGTTCAATCGCGGCGTCATGAACGAGGCTTTGGGAGATGTGCAGGAAGCGGTCAAAGCCTTCCGCATCGCTCTTGACAATCATGCCGGTCACGGCGCGACCAGCGCCAACTTGGCCGTGCTACTCCAACGCATGGGTCACGGCGACGATGCCGCCAGCCATGCGCAGAATGGACTTCTCGCATTCCCAGGTCATCCGGCCCTGCTCGACATCGTCAACAGTGCAGGGGCCGAGGTGCCCGTCACACCAATTCATGTCGAAGAGACAGAAGCGGTGGATGCCGCAGCACCCGAACCTGAAGCTGAACCCATCGAGGATGATGGATGGGCGGCGCCGAGCGGATTTGTCCAAACCCTCGATGCACCGCCTCAAGTCGCCGTTGAACCTACTGCCGCGCCTGCAGGCATCGACCTTGACGCCCTCTCCGATGCAGCCGCAGACATGATTCGCAGCGGTGATGCCGCCAGCGCACTCGAATCCCTCAGGGAACACCTCCCGGCCGCCGCCGCAGACCATGCCCGCTGTTGGCGGATCGCTGCGGGTGCCATGGCCCGACTCGATTTGCCCGACAACGCGATCGAGGCCTTCGCTTATTCCCTCGACATCGATGGCAGTGATGCACCGACTTGGTTCAACATGGGCGCACTCAAGCGTCGCGGTGGCGATCTCGTCGGAGGCATGGTCTGCTTTCGCAACGCCGTCGACCTCGACCCGAATTATGCCAAGGCTCAGAACGGCCTCGCCCAAGGTGCACTTGAGCAAGGGGATATCGAGACATCCATCACCGCTTTCCGTGCCCTGCTCGCTCTGGATCCTGCCCACACAAGCGGCGCCATCTTCGCCGAACTTCTGATCGACCTCTCCGAGGGAGAGGGACGCGTTCTCGAACTCGACGAGTCCTGGCCAACCACGTTGCCCGCCGGCCCCGAGATGGCCGCAGAGGCCCTGCAACACCTTCCCGCCGAGGCCACGGCCCTTCGCGCACGCGCCCACTCGATGTGCGGCCAACACGCGGAATCCGTGACGCTGTGGAAGTCTCTACTCGAAGCGGACAAGTCCAACCCCGATGCCTGGATTGGCCTCGCTCGGGCCTTGACCGCAGCGGGCAGTGATGACAAGGCGGCGGCCTGTCGACAAAAAGCCCGTGATCTCGGAGCAGATGTGGCCCCGGAAGCCGTGGTGGAAGCCGTCGCTGAACCCCTACCGGATGATTCGGTTGAAACCGAGCCCGAATCCCAAACTGTCTCTGACCCTTGGGCTGAATTCGAAACGTCAGAATCCGACTCTGAACCAGCGGTGGAAATCACCCCGGCAGAAATTGTCCATTACGAGTCTGCACTCGACACTGTGTCAGACCCCGAACCCGTCACCTACGAACCGGTCTCAGAAGCGGTCGATCTCGCCGCCGCCGCCCTGGAGGCACAATCCCATGAGATGGAGGAGTACGAGGTTCGAGCCGACTCCAGCAGCATCGCCAATCAGGATACGGAGTGGTACAACAAGGGCCTCGAACTCCTCGGCAAGGACCGCTACAAAGAGGCACTCGGCTGCTTTGACCGCGCCCTGCCCTCCTTCAAGGACGACAAGGGAATGGCCATCAAGATTCTCAACGGCCGCGGCAATTGCTACTATTACCTCGACGAGTACAAACAAGCGATCGAGAATTACTACAAGGCCTTCAGCATCGACAAGGCCCTGACCACTGGAAATGCACTCTACAACATGGGAACGGCCTATGCCGAACTCGAGTCTTATGACAACGCCATCCACTGCTTTGAACAATCGATGGGCAAGGAGGTTGGCGAACCTCTCAAGGGCGAGAACAAGAAGCGCGGAAAGGAACAGATTCGTCGCTGCAAGTTGTTGCTGAAAGAACTCAAGAAGCGCTCTTGAGAACGATGTCGAAGTGGCAGTGATCCTTTCCGGTCGCTGTGCACTCGCGTTCAACTGCGGACACTTCAACGCCGAGACGACTGGTGATGATGCCTTCGAGGATGCCCTCGTCTAGATGGCAGAAGATGCCGCCCAATTTCGGAGCACCGCCACATGAATCCGCATTCTCGACGCGGACGATCTGCGGAGGGTCACCCTCGACGGTCAGTGTGCCCATGCCGAGTTCCTGCCAGCGTTGGGCCAGTTCTGTCCAGAAATCCCCCTCTTCATCGGACTCGACCTCAAGGGCGATCTCTTCGCCGATACGTCGACCGATGGCGCGCAGCAACTCGTCCGTATCGATACCGAGCGCCTCGAAGGTCGGCAGGGAATGGGCCGGGGATACCGTGGTCGAACCCACCCTCAGAATCGCATTGGTCCAACCGATACTCGACGGGTGTTGGTCGGCGACCGGTTCGGCGAGGTATTGCTTCAGGCGGGAATAGAACGAGCCACCACCGAGACTCACCTTGAGCGGCTCGACGATCTCACCGTCTTCGATGCGACGCGCGACGGCCGACAGGTCGGTTGCCGTGCCCCAATTATTGCGAATCAAATCCTTCTGCGCGCTGATGAAGCCACTCGCTTCGACGAGCAGCGCGCTGTCCTCGCGACCACGGCCGACCGGATTTGAATCAATGGAAATGCCTGTCACGGCCACGTCATCATCCACGATGATACCATTCATCGACAGATGCTCAGTATGGCGCACCTCGATGCGATCATCCAATTCAGTATAGTAGCGCAACGTTCGATGTTCAACCGTGGCCAATACACGGACGGAAACCCCGCGGCCAGCCGCCTCATTGAGCACCTCATCGCCGCCCGCACGAATGAAGTGAAGCATACCCCAGCGACCAGTCACCAGCCAGATTTCAGTCTCGGCATCGGCGATCAATCGTGTCACAGCCGCGTAGATGTTCTGGCGATCTTTGAGAACGGTGAACGTCGGGTCGACATCACCCGTCGTGGTCGGAGAGAGAAAAATCGCACTCGGGTCCTCGGACAGGTCCGCAAGGTGATGTTCGATTCGCTTCAACTCATTCTCCTGTCGACGAATCAGGATGCCAAACACATCCGAGGCCGATGCGCAGGTGAAGCGCATCGGTTTGTCGACTGTCGCTGCGACGATGCCTTTCTCCTGCAGACGTTTCAACGTGTTGTAAGCGTCCATTCGACTGATCTGAACCGCCGAACCAATCTCGCTTGCCTTGATCGGTTCACGACCGGCCATCGCGACGATCACGCGCGCCTCCTTGAGGTCCAGTCCACTGTCGACCAGTCGGTCGACCAGGTCCAGAGAATTCTCTCCCATCGCATCCTCCGAGCCATCGTCCCCTTTTGAATGCCCGGATTTCAGGCCGAATGCTTGAGAAGCCCCCCCATTCCATGCCACAGGCATGGAGGAGCGCATCGCCGCACAGCGGGTCACCTCAGCAGGGGCCGTCCCACTCGAGGAGAGCGTCGCCGTCGAGGCGCCACTCACCATCTCTCTCAACGGCGAGAATTGGGTGACGACGATGCGTACCCCGGGCGAGGATGAGGATCTGGTGCGCGGTCTACTCTACACAGAGGGCATCATCGGCAACCTCGAAGATATTCATCAGATTACCAATAATGAGAATAATATTTTTCTCGAAGGCGACTTTGACATCACCCACCGTTGTTCCATCTTCCTGCGCTCCAGTTCATGTGGAGTCTGCGGCACTGAATCATTGCCCGCAGCTAAAATCAGCCACATTCCAGCGACTGGATTTGACATGGCGATCAATCTCGTCCAACATTGTCTGGATGCGCTTCGCTCGGCCCAGAATGTCTTCGATTCAACAGGTGGCGTCCACGCAGTAGCCCTGTTCACCCCGGACGGCTTCATCTCGGACATCGCCGAAGATGTCGGCCGTCACAACGCCATGGACAAGGTCATCGGCCGACATCTCAGCGAACTGCCGCTCCATGGATTCGGATTCCTGCTCTCCGGTCGCATATCCTACGAGATGGTTCAGAAGGCGGTGCGCGCCGGCAGCCCCTGCATCATCGCCATCGGCGCGCCCACGACCCTGGCGGTCGACATCGCACGCCAACATGGCATCACGCTGATCGGCTTCGCCCGAGAGGGGCGCTTCAACGTCTATGCAGGCGCCCACAGGTTGAGGGAGTGAAATGGGTCGAAACGTCCGCGCAACACCCCCCATCACGGCTGAAAAGCCCCGACTGGGTACACCGAAAACCACAGCAGCGGGCCTCATCGGTGTGAAGAAATCATTCGATATCGGCATCGCAGAAGCGGGCCTTGCGCGCACGTGGAAGGCGATGCGCACCGTCAATCGTCACGACGGCTATGATTGCCCAGGCTGCGCCTGGCCCGACCCCGATGGCCATCGCAGCGGATTCGAGTTCTGTGAAAACGGCGCCAAGGCCTTCGCCACCGAGGCCACACTCAAGCGATTGACGCCCACCCTCCTCGCCTCCAAGACCGTTCAGGAATGGGCCGATATGCCCGATATGGACCTCGATAAACTCGGACGCATTACACACCCCATGGTGTTGGAAGCGGGGTCTGATCGTTATGCTGAAATCAGTTGGTCAGAGGCTTTTGAGTACATCTCTGCCGCTGTATCAGCGTTGGACAATCCACATCAAGCCGCGCTCTACACCAGTGGCAGAGCCAGCAATGAGGCCGCATTTCTGTGGGGGACGCTCGCACGACAGATTGGGACCAACAATCTACCCGATTGCAGCAATATGTGCCACGAATCATCCGGCGTGGGACTCACCGCATCGATCGGCATCGGCAAGGGTACCGTGCGACTCTCCTGCTTCGAGAAGGCAGACCTCGTGCTCGTCATCGGGCAGAATCCGGGCACCAACCACCCGCGCATGCTGAGCGCCCTCGCAGAAACGAAGCGCGCGGGCGGCAGTGTGGTCAGCATCAATCCCCTGCTCGAAACAGGCCTCAATCGCTTCAAGCACCCCCAAGAAATCACCCGACTTCTGGGTGCGGGAACACCCATCGCCGACGCCCACTTCCCGGTTAGAATCGGCGGCGACCAGGCCCTCCTCCAAGGCGTCGCCAAGGTCGTCCTCGAAAACGGCAAGTGCGATTGGGATTTCATCGATACCCACACAACCGGATTCGAAGTGTGGAAGACAAACATCTCCAAACTGGACTGGGCTGATGTCGTGACGCAGTCTGGCATTCCAGAGTCTCACATCAGAGAACTCGGTGAAGCGGTCTCCAATTCCAAGCGCATGATCATCTGCTGGGCCATGGGCATCACCCAGCACGAGAATGCCGTCGCCACCATCCAAGATATCAGCAATCTCCTGCTCCAAGGCGGCCACTTCGCCAAACCGGGTGCAGGCGCCTGTCCAGTCCGCGGCCACTCGAATGTTCAAGGCGACCGCACCGTCGGGATCGATCACAATCCTTCCTCTGCATTCCTCAACGCAGTCGAAAAAGAGACAGGAATCACCATGCCTCGCGCGCATGGATTTGATACGGTTGAATTCGTCCATGCTGCAAGAAAGTCAGAGGTCAAACTCCTGATGGCGCTCGGCGGCAATCTCCTCTCAGCCATGTCCGATACTGCAGCCGTCGCAGACGCCATCGAAAACATCGATCTCACGGTCCAAATCTCGACCAAACTCAACCGCAGCCATCTGGTCACCGGCAAGACAGCCCTCATCCTGCCCTGCCTCGGGCGAACCGAAACAGATCCGGCAGGATTCGTCTCGGTGGAGAATAGCATGGGCGTTGTCCACTCATCCACAGGGTCACTGAAACCCGCCTCGGAACATCTCAAGTCAGAACCGGCCATCGTCTGTGGCATCGGTGCAGCATGTTTCCAAGAAACTCCGTTCGATTGGACCAGTCATCTGGACAATCATGACTCGATCAGAGAACTCATTCAGAACTGCCTTCCTGGATTCGAAGATTTCAATGCCCGCGTACGAGAGAAAGGTGGCTTCTATCTGCCAAATGGACCGCGGGATGGTCCGACCTGGGATACGCCGAGTGGCAAGGCCGTCATCCACACCCATCCTTTGGCTGAGCGGCACATCCCGGACGACCGATTCGTCCTCATGACATTGAGGAGTCATGACCAGTACAACACGACCATCTACGGCATGGATGACCGCTACAGAGGCATCTACGCTGGCCGCAGAATCCTCATGATGAACAAGGACGACATGAAGCGCATGAAACTCTGCGGCCTCGACCGCGTCGACATCACCAGCCATTGGAACGACAAGGAAATCCATTCAGAAGATTGGAAAGTCGTCCCTTACGACATCCCCAAAGGCAACCTCGCCGCCTATTTCCCCGAAGCCAACATCCTCGTTCCGCTCGAGTCTGTCGCCAAAGGCAGCAATACCCCTACCTCCAAATGGATCGAGGTCAGTCTCAAGAAAATTGATGGAATGATTTAATTTGACGCGTCTCCACACTCACGGCGTCTTGTATTTGCGTTCCTTGAGGTCGTTCTGGTAGCGCTTGCCGAGGCTGGAGCCGTGCTCGGTGATCCAGTCTGAGAATTTCAACTGGCCGAGTGGTGTCTCATCCGAGGCCATCAAGCCTTGGCGCAGGCCTTTGATCTCAGCCCGTGTGATGACTTGGTCTCGCAGGAAGAGGCCGAGGACTCTGCCAAACATCCAGCCGGCAATCGGTGGCATCGGGAGGATGAGGCGGCGCAGGCCCATGCCGCGGGCCATCAGGCGGATGTAATCCTTGTACCGAAAGGTCTCGGGTCCCGTGACGTCGATGGTGAGATTTTCTCTGGATTTTCCTTGTTCGACGGCGACGCGGGCGACGTCTTTGACATGGACGGGTTGAATGGGATAATGTCCCATTCCGAAGACGCCGAAGATGGGGAATCTTCGCAGCATCCAGGCGATATTATTGATGAGCACGTTGCGGCCGCCGCCGAATAGAACCGTGGGTCGAAGAATGGCATAGGAGTGAGTGGATTCGTTGAGGATCTTCTCGACCGCCAATTTGCCACGGAAATAGGTCCATCCGGGTGCAAGGTCCGGGTGGGCGACCGAGAAGTGGATGATGCGTTCGACGCCGGCCTCTTCTGCGGCTGCGAAGAGGCGCTTGCAATTCTCGACGGCGAGACCGTGTTCGAAGTTGCGCTGTGGGTCGTTATAGCGCACCCAATAGGTGTTGTAGAGCACGACTGCGCCGCGCAGGGATTCGACGAGGGCGTCGTGATCGTCGAAGTCGAGGGAATGCACCTCGACACGGCCATCGAAGGGGTCGTCGCGGCCGATCGCATTCGTCAGGGTGCGGACGCGCACGCCATCGTCGAGTAGACGATGGGCGATCCAGCGACCCGAGTAACCGAAGGCGCCGGTGACAACGTGGAGGGGGGCCGCCATGCTTCACACCAATGCGGGCAGTTCTCCCGTGGCCTCGAACAGGCTCGGGCCCCGGTTTAGGTAGATCGCTGTACCCATGCGACTGCGGCTGTCCGCAGGTTGCGGATTTTCCATCGAGGCGCAGTCGCCGGTGCATCCGTCGGCGAAGGCGACGTAGACGCGGCCCTCGAGATCGATGTGCAGGTCGTTGAAATCGAGCAGATTTCGGTTTGAGCCGCCGATGTCGCGGCAGTCGCCGCTGTTGAGACAGATGGCACCGATCTGAACCGGGTCATCGGTGACGCGATAGGTGTGGAAGATTGGATTCTCGTCCAGGGCGTTGAGGCTGTAGGTGATGTAGAGATTGTAGGTGACGTTGGCGGTGGCGTAGTGAGGGTTGCCATCCCACGGGTTGCCATCGAGGTCGGTGGTGTTCAACACGTCCGCATCCTCGCTGCCGAGATAGGTGAAGGCAATCCTGCCGGGGTCGCCCGCATCGATCTGCGGGAAGGTGGTCGAGATGACCTCGACGGGTGTGATGCGCATGCTCGTCTGTTGCCAGGACTCTCCCGAGTCTGTGCTGGTCGACATGTAAACGCCCGAATCCGCGCCGGTCCAGATGTGGTAGGCATTGGATTCGGAATCGGTCGCGACTTCGGAATTCTTTCGTGGATTCGGCGTGTTGACATCTTCGCCCATGGTCCGGGTATCCCAAGTCAAACCATTGTCCTTGGACAGGATGACGGTGGGCGTGGCGACGCGGGGCGTGACGTAGACCGTGCCGTCCGGTGCGGCCGTGATGGCACCGTGCAGGCCACCATTCGAGGTCGCAAGCCCGTAGATCTGACCGCCGACCTCGAAGGAAGCTCCCCCATCGAAGGAGGTGTAGCAGAAGATGCCAGCCAATTTGTTGTAACAGAAGTAGACCGCCTGCTCATAGGCGGGTGAAAGTTGTCCCGGAATGCCATAGCCGCTGTCGACCCAGGGTCCTGTCGCGAGTTTGATGTGATCATTGAGCGGCAGCGGACCCGAATCGTGAGGGTTGCCCATCCAACTCGCGCCATCATTGTCCGACCAGCCGATCCATGTCGATTCCAATCCCATCATGTGGATGTTGAAGACGCGATCTGTGGCCAAGTCGACCCAGCCATAGGGGTCGCTGGTGAACGGGGCTTGGGTGATGTCAGCGACGTTTTCCCAAGTTTCACCGAAGTCGCAGGAGCGCATCGGTTTTTCCATGGCGATGAAAAACATGCAACCGGATGAGGTCACGCCGATGCTCGGCTCGGGACCGGTCTCGCCGACCACGCTGGTCGTGAAGTTGAGTTCGAGGGGGGCAGCATCGACGGGCATTCCATCCGTGCCCGTGATGAAGTAGCCGTCGGCCAAGCCTGCTTCTGCTGGGCTCTTCGGGCCGTCATCATTGCCAAAACAGCCGGACAACGCAGCACCGAAGAAGAGGAGCGTCATCACCATCGCAAGACTCCGCATGGTCCTGCCGAATTCCCAACTGGTGAATACTCTTCCCCTACGGGGAATTAGCCTCAGGAAGCGCATCGAATTCCTCTCGTCGCTCCACAAACCACACATTCATCGTCTCAGATCATCGTATTCATGACGAAATAAACGGGCTTGACACCATCAACGTTCACCTCCGGGCGGCAAGGATTCATAGCGGACCCACCCCGAGGGTGGACCATGTCCGAAGAAGACTGTGGGGCGACCTTTGCCTTGGCGCAGGGCGATGATGTCGAAATCATCCCGGTGGCGCTCGATGTCACGGACAATGCGATGAGCGCCATGGAGGGCGCGATGTCGAGCAGCGACAACGACGATGTGCTCGTCGTCAGCGTGCTCGGCGGCGGTTGTTCCGGCTTCATGTACGATATGCAGATTCAGACGCGTCCCTCGGATGATGGCTGGCAATTCGTCAGCTGCGATGGCATCACAATTGCGATTCATGATCGGGACAGTGTTCAATTGTCCGGCATCACCCTGGATTTTGAGAACAGCCTGATGGGTGGCGGCTTCAAAATCGTCAATCCGAATGCGGCAAAAGCCTGCAGTTGTGGCAAATCCTTCCGCTGAGCAGACCATCGGTTGCCCCGGCCTCCGTGGCTTGGGTCCCAAGAACGGACTCCATCGCAAACAGGTCTACCTGTGATTCACTCATCTTCGAACATCGTGGCGTCTGGAATGGTGGGCGGTCGCGCCGATTCTCCCTCTCTCAAGGTTGACGGGGTTCTCAGCATCTCTTCAAATCCGAATTGCTGGCGTTCATCGATGACATTCCCATTGCCAAAAATGTGCTCTCCCAAACTCCGAATGGGTGAAAGTTCCATCCTCCCATGATCGCGGGTGAAGGCGTAGAGAATCGGGTCGAACTGCGCGACGATCTGCGCCTGGAAGACGCGTCGCACCCGGTCCGCGCGCAGGCCGAAGAAAGAAATCTCGACCATGATTGCGACTGCGGCCGAACTATAGAGCACCATGAGGACGACACCGGCGAACCAAATCGGGTCGCCAAACAAACTGCTGCTCGACCCGATTTGGGTCAGGAAGAGTTGACGCGACAGCAAGAAGAGCAAACCGAAGCCAACCACCGGCGCGAGGATGTCATCGACCAGCCGTTCCATCGGTTGCATGCGCCGCTGACTCGTATCGGCGAAGACCAGTTCCCCATGACTGGCCCCCTTGACGATCACGATGATGCTCGTCAGGACCAAAAACAGCAGAATCGTCACCAAAATCTGTGCCCAAGAAGCCATCGGCATGTAGGCGACGATGAGGAAGCAAAAGAGCCCGAGGAAGGCTGTGATCGGCAGCCGATGCATATGCTCGACCATCGCATCCTCTTCGCGCACTCCCTCCTCCAATCGATGGATGCCGATGATGCCCCAGTGCATGACGCGCATGATGAGGCCAACAAACCGCGACAGGAATCGCTTGTCGATGAGCAACCATTCCGCCACCAGAATCAACGGGAAGAGCAGGATGAAGACCAGCCCACCGATGACACCGACCAACGGCGATAGAATCAGCACGGGAAGCAGCATGAAATGGGGCAGTTTGAGCGGGTGGAGCACGCTCATCTCGATGCGACCTTGGCGCTCGGCATCGAGGCCGAGCCGCTTGGCCTCGTGATCGAGTGCTTGACGATAGCCCGACAGCGGTTGACCCGCATCGAGCACCCGCCGCACGAATCCACGATACTTGACGTGCTGCGGCTCATTGCCGACCCGATGGGTCCACCACAAACGCAGCGGGAGGGCGAGAACGACGGGGGTGAGAAGCACGCCGACCGCGATCAACAGGGCGGTAAATTCCTCTGCCACGTAGTGGCAGGCCGAATCTTCCTTCCTTAACAGCAGCGGGACTCAGGAGGTGAGAACACCCATTATCGAGGCCGAGGCAATGGTGCCGAAGTTGTGTGAATCCTCACTGCTCAACGGATCGGGATTGTCCCCTTGAACAAAGAGACGCTCACCTTCGATGCGAACGACGCGTTTGATGCAAATCTCCGACTTCAGTGGATGCTTGAACACAACGATGGAATCAACGATTGGCAGGCCTGTCTCATCGATGAAAATCTCATCGCCTTCGGTCAACGTGGGCCACATCGAGTCGCCCTTCACGAGGACGCGGAGCAGGGGTCTCAACTCGCGCGGATCCACGAGATTTCGGAGCGTCCCTTGACATCCCAGAACAGGTTGTGGATTTCTTCAATCGCATCCATCAATTCCTGGGCGTGGACGGCACTGACCTCGACCTTGCAGGCCGAGCAGAGTTTTGTCGCTTGCCAGAAGATGTCGTGCAGGTTGGGAATCGCATCGAGGTGGACCGGCTTGAAGAAGTCCGTCCACAGGACGAGCAGCTCTTGCTTGCACTTGTGGGCTTCCTCTTCCTTGATCGCTGCATAGCGGCTCATCGTGTTGATGTAAGCGGCCATCGCGACACCATCGCCGGTGTCGGGACAGACCAGGTCGAGCATCTTCTTGGTCATCGATTGCACGGCCTCTCCGGCGATGCGGGCGCTGGCGGGATCATAGACACCACACGGACCATCACAGTGGGCGCTGGCAACAATCGTCTGAATATCATCGGGGGACATGGTTCGTTGCATTCTGGAGCAGCATATCAACATGCGTATGTTGAAGAAGTGCTGTCAAGCGCGCAGCATCATGGCCCGCATCGCCGTCACCGACGGCATGGCAACAAATGCCGTGGACAAACTCCGTGACGCAGGCCACATCGTGGATCTTGCCCCTGCATCGCTGGATGGATTCGATGCTGTGGTGATTCGTTCAGCGACGAAGATGACCGCGGAGGCGATCGCCGCCGCACCCTCTCTTCGCTTGATCGGACGCGCCGGCGTGGGTGTCGACAATATCGACCTCTCCGCCGCAACCGCCGCCGGCATCCTCGTCTGCAATACACCCGGTTCCTCGACCCATTCCGTCGTCGAGATGACCATTGGACACCTGCTCACGAGCGTTCGCCATCTGGCGACGGGAGACCGCGACCTCAGAGCGGGCAACTGGACCAAGAAGGCCCTCAAGGGCAGCGAATTGGCGGGCAAGCGCATCGGCTTCATCGGTTTTGGCAGAATCGCGCAGGGCGTCGGCCGCGTCGCCCAAACCATCGGCATGGAGTTGCACGGATTCGACCCCTACCTCCCCGATGTCGTCTGGGAACAGGAGAATTGCACCCAGCACACCGATGTCAACACCTTGTTCGAGACCTGCACCCACATCGCCGTTCACTGCAACCTGACCGATGAGACCCATCATCTGGTCAATGCAGAGACCCTCGCCTCGATGCCGGGCGTCGGTGCGGACGGCATCGCCTGTGGCAATCATCTGGTATCGTGTGCGCGCGGTGGCATCGTCGATGAATCTGCGGTACTGGATGCGTTGAATGATGGGACCTTGGCCTCCTGTGCATTGGATGTCTTCGAGGTCGAGCCCGCCACTGGAAATCCGCTCCTCCAGCATCCGAATTTCCACGGGACGCCCCACATCGCCGCGGCGACGCTGGAGGCCCAGGGCCGAATCGGCATCGAGATGGCCGATCTGCTGATCGGATTCTTCGCCGGCACAACCCCGCGCTCAGTCGTCAACCGAGACGTTCTCGACTGAAGACTTCTTGAGCCATCGTTCGCCGAAGAGGAACATGGCATCCCGCATTCTGATCCATTGTGATCTGGATGCCTTCTTCGCCTCGGTCGAGACGCTACACCACGATCTCGACCCGGATGTCCCTTTGATCATCGGCTCAGACCCGCAGGGCGGTCAGGGGCGCGGCATCGTATCCACCTGCAATTATGCGGCCCGTGAATACGGGGTTCGCAGCGCGATGCCGATCTCCGAAGCGTGGCGGCGCTGCCCGGCGAAACCGGTCGGCAACGCCACCTACATGCGCGGTTCTCACCGCTTGTATCGCCGGGCCTCGAACATGGTGATGGATATCCTGAAATCGGAGGCTGACAAGTTCGAACAGGCCTCGATCGACGAGGCCTATCTCGACGTCACAGAGTGCTGTGAATCGGATTGGAATCGGGCCGAGGCCCTTGCGAGGCGTCTCCAACAACGAATCTTGGACGAACTCCAATTGGGCGCCTCCTTCGGCATCGGTCCGACGCGCGTCGCCGCCAAGATGGCATCCGAGGCACGAAAGCCGGCCGGTGTCTTTCTCGTGCCACCAGATGGATTGGAACAATTCTTCTCATCGCATCCGTGCCGGGCCGTGCCCGGCATCGGGCCGAAGGCGGCCCAATTGCTCGGTGAGATGGGCATCATGACGCTGGCGGACGCCTATGCCGAAGGCATCGATTCGTTGATTGGCGCCTTCGGACAAAGACGGGCTGAATCCCTGTGGAGAATCCTGCAGGGTGAGTCATCGGATGAGGTATCAGCCCTGCGGTCGCGAAAGTCCATTGGCAAAGAGCGGACATTTCCCCGAGACATCGACGACCCCTCCGTGGTATTCGATATGCTGTCTACACTCATCCATCGGGTGTCGGGTAAACTGAATTCCCTCGAGATCACGGCGCGAAATCTTGAGGTGAAACTCCGATACAAGGGGTTCGAGACCCTCTCACATGCAATGAGCCTCGCCGTATCGATGGATGACGAGGAAGTTTTCCAGCGAATCGCTCCTCGATTGTTGGCGAATGTGTATGATACAGAGCGATCCGTGCGACTGATCGGCTTCCGATTGAGCGACCTTGAAGCACCACCGGATCGCCAGGTAACCCTGGATCAGTTCGATCACTGAAGTTTGTGCATGGCCGTAAGTTCGGCGGCGAACTCGGCAAGATCAGCGGGAATCTCAACGCCAGAAATCTCGGTGTTGAGGCTGATGCCGGCCTCCTTCTTGGTGCGCCAGGTCTCGCTGTTGAAGTCACAAAGCGATGCTGTCAATGCTCGCATGCGCGCGGCTTCATCGTCGTTCTCGACCGCGGAACCCGGGTAGGCTCGCACATCCACGGCGCTCTGGTCGTACAGGGTCGAAGACAAGTGATGGGTGAAGAAGGGGCAGACCGGGCTGAAGATGGTCAGCAGATCGCGGACGATGCGGTGCACGGTCCAAGCCGCGTTGGCATCGTCATCGTAGAGCCGCCCCTTTGCCATTTCCAGCCAATGACTGGGCAGTACATCGGTGCCGAAATTCTTGATGGTACGGGTGGCGGTGAAGATGTCAATCTCCGTCCAGCCCCGTTCAACATCGTCGAGAACCTGGGCGAACTCGGAGAGAATCCATCGGTCGCCTGCACAGAGACCTGCAGGCATGGTTTCGAGGTCTTTTGGGACCTCGAATTGCGAGGCAAACCTCGCGACATTGAACAGCTTGGTGAGGACACCGAAATACTTCGCTTCGATCTCTTCGGGATTGATGTGGAAGTCGTCGCCGACCTGCGCATCACAGGCCTTCCACAGGCGGAAACATTCGGAGCCGATCTTGTTCGCTTTGAGTTTGACGGACTTGTCCGGGCCCTTGACCTGCCAAGAGCCGGTTCGACCGCCTGCGCCGCATTCGAGCACGCTGTCCGCATCGATGCCATTGCCCAATGACTTGGACATCTTGCGGCCCCACGGGTCCATGCCGAGCCCGTCGATCCAGACATTCTGAAAACCGGGCTTGTCGAGCAAAAGGGTGCTCTTGAGCAGTGTGTAATAGAGCCAGGTTCGAACGATTTCTTTGCCCTGCGGGCGGATGCCGGTGGGGAAGGCCTTGGCGAAGGTATCCGGATCGTTCAGATAGCCCGATACAAAGAGGTTGGAATTGCTGGAATCCATCCAGGTGTCGAAGACCTTCTCTTCGCCGACGATCTTGCCGAGTGAGGATTCGAGGTCAGAGAAAGCACCCAGGTCTTCTCGCGAGGAACGGTCCAAAACTCGGCTCCCATTGGGGGGTTGTTCGCACCAAGGCTGAACATAAGTTCCGGCTGGAGGGACGACGATGTTGCTGTCGTCCTCTGAATACCAAATGGGAATCTCGGTGTGATACCAGCGGCGACGGCTGATCGGCCAATCGATGCTGACATTCTCCATCCAATCGAGTAAGAATTGTTTGTTGCGAGGCGGCACGAAATTGATCTGGTCAGCATGTTCGCGGATGCGGTCCTGAATGTGGGTTTGACGCACATACCATTCCTTGAGGAGGATGATTTCGACGGGGTTCTTGCCGCGCTCTGAGACGGGGACCTCCTGCTCCCTTTCCTCCATGGAGTCAATCCTGTCAGAGGCATCAAGATCTGCGATGACTGCCTCTCTCGCTTCTTTGACGGGCATGCCCGCGTAGGGGCCCGCAATCTCGGTCATGCAACCCGCAAGGTCGATGGCCTGGAAGGGTTTGAGGCCGAGTTCTCGGAAGACGGTGACGTCGTTTTGGTCGCCGAAGGAACAGACCATCAGGATGCCCGAACCGAACTCGGACTTGACCGAGTTATGTGCCATGATTTCAACAGTTTCTGAGCGTCCTTGAACGGTGACGGGCAGCACTGCTTTTTGTCCGATGAGATGCTGGTAACGATCATCGTCCGGGTGGACGACGACGACGCCACATGCACAGATCAATTCGGGTCGGGTGGTCGAGATGATGAGCGCCTCTCCGGATTCTGTCTGCCACCTGACATCGATGAGCTGGGTCATGCGTTGCAGGCGCTCGACCTCGGCATCGGCGATGGTCGTGCCCTCGACCGGGTCGTAGATGTTCGGCCGCAGATCTTCGACGATATCGCCGCGCTTGAACAGGTCGACGAAAATCGCCTGTGTAACGGCGCGGTAATCGGGTGCATCGGTCAGATATTCCCGGGCGAAATCGCATGAGAGTCCGACCCGTGAAGCCGTGTTGCGCATGGCCTGGGTGAATTCCTCGATGGTCTCACGGCACAGGTCGAGGAATTCGGCGCGATCGTAAGACTTCATCTTGCGACCGGTATTTCTCTCGACGGTGAATTCGATGTTGATGCCATTGCGGTCGACACCCCATGGAAAGTAGACCTCCTTGCCTAGCAAACGCTGGCTGCGGGCGATGACGTCGATCATGCTGTACTGTGCGACCGCGCCGATGTGCCAAGTTCCACTGGGGTACGGCGGCGGGGTGTCGATGACGAAGATTTCCTTGCCGGAATCAGGCTTGAATCCGTAGCGGGCCTGATAGGCCTCGGTGTCGGCATAATGCGCTTCTTGAATGCGCTTTTCGAGGTCGATGGACCAGCGCTTGTCGGTGATGCTTGGTTTTGCCATGTGGGGTGCCCACCCGTGGCCCTGCGACGGTGAATCGAAGAGGTCCGGCCGCGCCCTCGGCGCAACCTGTTTTCAAGCCTTGCGTGGTCCCTCGCGCGTGAGGGGTTAAAGGTCGGCGAGAGGCCACGCCGCCCCAGAGGGGCGTCCATGAGCGAAGATGGAGCGGAGAAGCCAAACCCGCTCGATGAGATGCGGACGGCACTCTCAGACCGCATCTCTAACTTCGAATCGAGCAAGGTAATCGACACGCTGCTCTCCGCACCGCGACTCATCCGTCGCGAACTCGAGGAAATGTCTGTCTTTGGTGCGCTGACCCGCTTTCCGGCACTCACCATCATGTTTTGTTTGGTTCTGACCACGTTTTTCGCCCTCGAGTCCGGTCTGACGGACCAGTGGACCGGCGAGCGTTCGATGAATGTCAATGGCGATCTGCAGGCCTTCCTGCCCGAGGGTAGTCAGGTGGCAGAGGACATCGCGCTGGTCGAGGAGGATTGGACGACGAATGTGATGATTATCTATGTCGAATCATCGAAGACCAACATCACAAACAACACCATTTTACCCCAGATGGATGCCATTGAACAACAACTCAATTGGAAAAATTCTGACGACGGTGTCGAGGACAATATCATCTACATTCTGAGCATCTCTTCGGTCATCAAAGAGATCAATTCGAGCGCACCCCGCGTCGCCGATGCCTTCGTCCAGAATGCGGGGGAGGCGACCGGACTCGGCATCGTCGCCCAAAATTTGAGCATCATCATCACCGAATACGGAGGGCTGGTCGGTGGTTATTCGATTCCAGAGGACGACAATCGCATCCGGCAAATCGTAGGAGAACTGCCCGAAAACGCTCGGAATAAACTGGTGAGGGACGTCGGTAAGGTCGACAATGGCACCCGGGTCGAAGAGCAGGTCGGTTACTGGAATCGCGCCGTGATCATCGTCGGTGTGGCCGAGAACGACAAGGATGGGGATGGCGAACCGGATATCCCCATCTCGAAACTGATCAAGGATACTCAGGCTGAAATCGATCAGTTGGCCAGTCGCAACAACTGGTCTGAACTCGGATTGACGATGACCTTGACCGGTCCGGTGCCGATCACCAATGCGGTGACCGAGTACACCTTCGCACTGTTCTGGCAAATCTTCCCTGTCGGTGTTGTCGCCGTCGCGCTCGTGCTCTTCCTCTTCCACTGCGATGTGCTGCAAACCGGTCGAATCCGCTGGGTACAGGGTGTCAAGGTCGTCATCATCGCTGGTTTGCCGACCTTGTGTGCGGTTTTCGGAACGCTCGGCCTCATCGGTTGGACCGATTTCGAGGTGACCATGACCGTGATCATTGTCGGACCGATCATTCTTGCACTCGGTGTTTCCTATGGTCTGCACATCACGAATCCGTATGCCGAGGCCAAGGGCACTCCTGAAGAGAAAATGGCCTTGGCTTTGGAGTCGACAGGCAAGGCGGTCTTCCTCTCCGCTGTCACCACCGTGATCGGGTTCGTCTCTCTGATTTTGACACCGATGGCCCCGATCAAAACGGTCGGTATCTCCTTGGCGCTGGGCATCATCATCGTCTACATCCTGACCATGGTGATGGTCCCCAATCTGACGATGCTTTTGGATCTGGAGAAACCCTCCCATCCACCCCCCAAGGTGTTCGTCGCCGCGGTCCGCGCCCCGATCAAGTGGAGCAAGGTGGCGTTGGCGTTCTTCATCGTCGCGATGGGCTACAGCGCCATGGTCAGTCAGGGCAACATCGTCGAGGATGTCAACCTCCTGTCGATGGCACCCCAGGATGAGCCGGCCGTCGCCAAAATGATCACCTATTCCGAGGAGTTTGAAGCCGGCCAGGTCGGCATGATTCTTGTCGAGGCCGACATCGGCGCAGAGCCGGAATTATTCGCCCCTGCGGCCGGGGAGGACCAGAAGGATCCACACGACTCTCTGGAGAAGATCGAAGCGCTCGAACGAGAAGCCAATGAAGTCGATTCGACGACAGCGGTTTCGATCGTCTTCTTGATGAAAGCGATCGGCGCCTCCGTCAATGCATCCGGCGATGAAATCGTCACGGCTTGCGATACCTTCCTGCCAGACAATTCGGTGCCACAAGAGGTCTGTCACATCATGTTCGGTCGCGAATATGCGACCAATGGCACCTTTTGGTTGGTGCTCGATTCCTTGGATGACGGCGGCCGGGTCGGCGTCGAGAGTCAATCCTTCTTCATCTCGGTCTTCTATGATAGCTTGACCTCTGAGACCCGTCATCTATTCGTCTCAGAGGACTTCCAACGTTCCCTGATCTACATCGACATGCCTTTCATGCCGGTCAAGCAGACCGAGGTCGCAGCGGAGGAGATCAATCAGGAAGCTGACCTGATGACTGGGGTTGGATTCCGGCCGAGTGCCCTGATTGGTGTCGCGGCCGTGACCATCGATGTCAACAACCTCATCGTCGGCAGCCAGTGGCAGTCGCTCGGGTTCGCGCTGCTGTTCACCGTCGTCACCCTCGGCTTCGTGTTCCGCGACGCAAAGTACGCCATTTTGACGACGATTCCCGTCGTCTTCACCGTCGCCATGCAATGGTTCGTCATGGATGTTCAATCGGTGACTTTGTCGCTGGTCACGGTGATGATCGGTTCGATTCTCGTCGGCGTTGGTGTCGACTTTTCGATCCATATCGCCAATCGAGTCAGAGATCTCGGCGGATCATTGGAAGCGATCCAAGAGGCTTGCGCGTCGACGGGTATGTCGCTATTCGAAGCGACGGTCGTCACCTCGGCTGGATTGATGACGGCCTACCTGATTCCCATCCCGGCGTTGAAACCCTTCGTCACCGTCATCATCATCCTGCTGACCTTCGCCGCCATCAGTGCCCTGCTCTTGTTGCCAGCGATCTATGCCCTGTTCGTCAAACAGGGCTGGGGACTGACCGGTGGCAGTGACGCGATGCGTCGAGCAGCCGGTTTGGAGGGCGGTTCCAGAGCCGTCGGTCAAGCCGCTGATGCGGCCGAATCCTACGATGCCGTGCTGCTCGGTGATATGGACGACGCATGGTGAAGTCTTTGAAGCCGGAACGAGCCCGTAGGGCTCGATGGTGCGGCACTGGTTGGTCAAATCCGAACCGCACGTCTACCCGTGGGAACAACTCGTCAGGGATGGGTTGACCCATTGGGATGGGGTGCGAAATTACCAGGCGCGCAACACCATGCGAGACGACATGATGATTGGAGATTTCGTCTTGTTCTACCACTCTAATTGCAAACCACCGCACGTTGCAGGCGTTGCCAAAGTGTGCAGAGAGGGATATGCTGACCACACGGCCCAAGATGTGAATTCGAATTATTTTGACCCCAAGGCAAGCCCTGAGAATCCCCGCTGGATCATGGTCGATATCGAGGCCGTCGAGGGCATGGAATCCACCGTCTCACTGCCGGATATGAAGGGAAATCCGAACCTCGATGGCATGCCATTGCTGGCCAAGGGCTCGAGGCTGAGTGTTCAGCCGGTGTCCGGGGAACACTTCACAGAGGTGTGTCGAATGGGAGGTCTTGGATGACCGATATTCCCGTCGCCGAGCGCGCCGCCAATATCGAGTATGCGATTCGTGATGTGGTCGTGCCCGCCACCGCATTGGAAGCGGCCGGCCACGAGATTTTGAAACTCAACATCGGCGACCCCATCGCCTATCCCGGCCTGCCGACGCCCTCGCACATGGTCACGGCCTTTCAGGAGAGTCTGGGTCGAGGTGAGACGGGCTATTCAAACTCCTATGGATTGCCCGAGCTTCGCGAGGCCATCGCCGCCGACGAGCGACGCAAGGGCTGGGCCTGCTCAACGGATGATGTCTACGTCTGTCACGGCGTCACCGAGGCTTTACAGATTATTTTCGCAGCGACCTTAGAAGCGGGTGACAAGGTGCTCGCTCCCGGGCCGCACTATCCACCCTACATGGCCTACCCCCAGATGTATGGGGCAACGACCGTCGAGTATCGCCTCAATGCCGAAGAGGGGTGGAGAATCGACTTCGACGACATCGAGGCGAAAATGGATGATGACGTTCGATTGCTGGTGCTGATCAATCCCAACAACCCGACAGGGAATGTCGCGGGCCGAGATGAGATCGAACGGATGGTCGCCATCGCTGAACGCCATCCGAATTGCATGATCATCGCCGATGAAATCTATGATGGACTCGACTTCACCGGCACCCAAGTGAGCGCCGCCGCCGTCTCAAACACGGTGCCGGTCCTCACCCTCAATGGTGTATCCAAGGTGTTCTACGCACCCGGCTGGCGCATCGGATACCTCGCCATCCATGACCCGACGGGGCGGATGGGTGCAGTTCAGGATGGTATCGAACGATTGCTACGTTGTCGCTTGTGCGCTTCCACGCCGGCCCAGATGGGCCACCTTGCGGGCATCACTGGAAATCGAGACTGGATGGAGGACTACACGACTCGGCTGCTGGCCCAGCGAGAGGTCTGCGTCGACCGCATCGCACATATCGAAGGATTGGAGGTGCAATCTCCCGGTGGTGCCTTCTACATGTTTGTTCGACTGACCGATGCGCATTGGGCGGCCGACGACAAACAATTCGTCCTCGACCTATTGCACGAGGAGCATGTGTTGTTGGTCCACGGTTCCGGCTTTTCCCCAGAGATGGGTGCGGGGCATTTCCGCCTCGTTTTCCTGCCCGGTGTCGACGTGCTTCACGAGGCCTTTGACCGCATCGATCGCTTCCTTCAACGGCACAGGACGGTGTGAGCATGGGTACGGTTGAAATCGTCTCCTTTTCTTCGTTTGAGTTCGTTCTGTTGATCCCGGTGCTAATCGCCGCGGGCGGCGTCATCATCCTGTGGCGTTATCTCCTGCCACTGAGCCTTCGAGATCTGCAGGTCGCTTTCGAGGTCGATGAGGACCTCTACGAGGTGCATCGGCTCAGTCGGTCGAGTGAACAGACCCGCCGACTTCTCGATTCCCGCGGCGTGGCGATGGGGGTCATCGCCTATCTGATGGCGATGGGAGGCGTGATGCTCATCATTGTCGAATTACTGATTCAACCCTCGACCTACTTCGAGCCCATCGTCATCTTGACCGCCGTGCTGGTGATCGTCCCGATTCTCGTCTCGCCCATCGTCACGATGTATGCTCAAATCCGCGCGATGAGCAAGCGGCAGGTCACCCAGCGCCTCACCGCCCGCATGATCGGTTATATCGGCACAGCATTGGCGATGGGGATGTTTGTGTCCTCAATTCTGTTCTATGGTTACTCTGCAGCCAATGCCGGACCTGGGCCGATGGACAAGACAGTGATGGTCCGCTGGATCGGCTATGCACTTCTCATCTTCATGTCACCAACGATTCTCGCTTACGGCCGCATTATGGGCGCATCATGGAATACCCTGATGCTGTCCAAATGGCGCACTGCAAAGGGATGGCGGACACCGATTGACCCTGACAAGCCACGCTTCCTCCGCCGCCTCATCTCCCTGCTTCTCGTCGTGTTTCTCGGCACCATGCCGATCACGGCGATCAACGGTATCGTCACCCTCATTCACGTCATCATCAATCGACCGCCAGACACCGATCGGCTGCTCGACGTTGGCGGCATTCTCGGCGAATCGATCTATTCGATGGTCGAGGATTCTGATCTCATGCAGAAGATCATCTCATTGAAGACATTGGAGGAGGTCCTCGCCTCCTACCTGATGCTCAACGTCGCCATCGTCGGCCTTGCCTTCATCTTCGAATTGACGCGCAACCTCTTCCTCGGTGGGCAGACATTCGGAGGCGTCGGGGGCGTCATCCTCGCCCAACCCCGAGACATTCGCACTGAACGGGAGGTGCAGGGGCGGATTCTCTTCTTCGGACTCGCCGGATTCTCGGGTTATATCATCCTCCTGCTCGTCCTCCAGACCTACAAAGAATTCAGCGACCTGATGCCCTATGGAGATGGTGCCAATGAGGCGCTGCTGCTCGAGGAGACCTGGCAATTCATTGCCGCGGGTCAAGCCATCTTCCTACTCACTTGGCTGCTCTCAATCTCACGATTTGAGCATCTCCGTGGACTCAAGTTCGAACTCTCTCCGGACGAGCGGCGCGAAGGTGCGATCATGGCCGGCGGTGGCGATTGGATGCGGGACCATGTCGAGACCGCTGCACGCGCTGATGATCTCGCTGGTTTACGCATGTTTCAAACCGAGAAAATCGATGGCGACAAGGCCGTGGTTCGGTTGGAGAAAGGACGTGCACGCATGATCGAATCCGCGATGCGGGGTTTGTGGCCACGGGCCATTGAAGAGGCTCAGAAAGTGCTCGCATTACAGGGTGGAGATGACGATGAAGCGCGCATGATCAAAGCGGCTGGCCACATCGCTTGTCGTCGATTGGATGCGGCAAAAGAGGCGCTGCGTGGCATGCAATTGTCAGAGGGTTATGACGAGCCGGAACTCCTCGCCCTAATCACCGAGTGGTTGGACCCCTGGGGGGGTCACATCAACCCGGATGACCTGTATGATTGGGAGAATATTTCGACCATCGACCACCTGCGCGATATGCAGAAGAGATTCGCCTCATGGTCTCCGGATTCCCGGATCGGAGATGCACACTCCGACCACCTCTCACTACACGCACAACTGTCCAATGCGGCAATGCTGCGAGCACAGCGACGCAGTGAGGAGGCGCTCGACCTCTGCCTCGACATGGTGAGGCTACATCCTGGCTCCACGCTCGCGCGCATCGCCTGTGCGCTATGCCTGATCGATCTCGGCGAGTGGTTCGATGCCCTCAACATCTTTGAGGAGGTCAATGAATCGAGCAAGGCTGACCCTCGCGTACAGGCGCTATCCGGCATTCTTGGATTTCAATGTGAGGCCGATGAACTGGAGACCACCCTTGCGATCGGCACCCCTGAGGAGCGTGCGAAGTGGATCGATGAGGCGCCGGCCAATCCCTATCCGGCCCTCGCCTCCAAACGGGGCCTTGATGAGGCACTCAACGCGAATGTGATGGTGATCGCACACGAGGCGCTCGAGCGGGGTGCCCCACCGACCTACACCCCACCTTTGGCGGTGATTCTGCTGAACTGGCTCGTTCTCTTCCCTGCGTGGGCCGTCCTCGGTTGGCTGGCCTGGATTCAAACGGGCGGGAACGAGATCGTAGGGCTGGGCACGACCTTGAGTCTATTCTGCCTCAACATCTGTGCGCGGAGATTCAAACGTCAGCAACGGCGTGTCATCCGACATCGAGATCAGAAGGCGATGATCGCCTACGCAAAACGCATGCGTACCTACAAGGTGAATGGGGACCCAACACGTGTCCCTGTCGGCAACCATCTCCTTCTCAAAGGCCTGCTCGTGACCATCAATGGCAACGTCTACGACCTCGGTTTTCCCGGTTGGATGGTCGTCCGGCTGCCCAAGGAGCGTGATCGTGGATTCCGCAACAGACTTCGGTCGCGCATGCGTGAATTGAAGTCGAGTAGAGCTGCAAGATCTCAGCCACTCCCAGAGCGTTGGTGGACCAAGCGACCGAAACCAATAGATCAGGATATGCGGACACTCGAGCGTTTGATCGGACCCGCCGCGTATCGCGGTGCGCACAGGCGCAGTCTGGGCATTCGACGTCAGGAATTACGGGCTGGAGTACAATCTGACCGACGTCCGGTCATGGACACCAAACCGGGTCAACACGGCATTCCAACCCATTCCAATCCGATGGAACAGACGGGGCCCAAGCGGCCATCGAGCCGCCCCGCAGCGGTCGACCGCGTGCAGGGTGCCGGTCCGGCTCGCCCGGGTCGACGGCCCAAACCCTCGCGCGCGAAGGATGATGGACACGAGTGATTGTCGAGAGGAAACAGCATGCCTTTGATCGACGAACCGATGGATGAATCCACGCCCGCCCTCGTCGCTGCCCTGCAAGCCCGCTGGCCAGCGACATCGAGCGGTCATCTGCTGGATACAGAAGCGGGAGATGCCCCTGTCTGGTGCGGTTCGGCTTCCTCATTCGAGCGATGGTTCGTCGAGTTGGAAGCCTGTCTCGACCTGACCCTGGGGCGGCGACTCGCCCACGCAGCTGCCGAATCAGAAGAGAATCGTTGGGCCTTTGCCCCACCGCTACCTCAGGCGTGGTTCGGTGCGCAAAAGAAGCGTGTCGCCGCGGTGAATGCAGACTGGGCAGTGCGCGGTCTCGGCCAGATCGGGTTGCTCGAATCCAACGCAGAGGGGGAGACGATCCTCGTCGCCAACCGAACCCATACCTCCATCGCCGCGGGCATGGGGAATGCAGCATGGGAATGCATTCAGGATCGACGCTATCGATTCCAATGGTCGGATCGAGGGGCTGGAGAGACGGTCGTTGAGCTCACCCCGGACCCGCGCAATATCCCTGTACCGAAGGCTTGCGAAACCGGCTGGACGGATGTTGCAGGTGCGCCGCTGGAAACGGAGCGGTATTTCGATCGAGCACGACGAGAGGCCACCGGGGTGTGGACCGTCGAAGGCAACCGCTGCGCAATTCTCCAACGCGACCTCTTCCTCCGCTTCGAGAGTCTGGTCACCCCCCACCTCTTGGATTCATCCCGTTCCACAGATTGCCGCACCGAGTGGGACGGCATCGACGATGCCCCGCGCGTGATGCTGTGGGACGGCATGGCCGAGGCCTCACGCCGCCAATTCCTCGGCACGGGCGATCTCGTCCTCATCGCTGAACCCGATCATTGGATCGGTGCGACGCGGCAGCATCTGGCCCGACAAGGGCTGGGCATGGTCACCGAAGCAGAGACGATCGACGACCACGGTGGCATCCGATTGAGAATGCCCGCCGCCTTCCATCCCGCCATCGCCGTGGGCCGGCTCCTCGGGTGCTGGGAACGCGCCGAAGGCCGGTCTGCTCGGGCGACGTGGGCGAGCGATGTCGACGGTCATCTCATCACCTTGCAGAGTCGCCGAACAATCGCTGATTGAGGCATTGATACGCGTTTGGCCTCCCTGATACGGAACCCTTCTGCCGGGAAGCGGGAGAATCGGCCGACTGCGCCTTGAAATTAGCCCGCACGAAGTCACTCAAGCATTAAGTGTGAAGCGTCGAGTCGACGAGAAGTCAATGGGTGAATAACACCCTGCGGAGTTGAATATCATGGGACTCAATCACAACCAATGGGCCGTCGTCGCAATCACTGCCACTCTCTGTTTGGCAGGCATGTATACCATCGTCGGAAGTGCCCTCGATACGCTCGAAGGCGCTGGCTTCCAAGGCGGTGGTGACGACGTCACAACGCCGGATGATGAAACTCAAAAGGCGGCCGAGGACACCGACGGCGACGGACTCTCCGATCGCATGGAAGTCACCCAATACGGTACCGAGTATTGGAATTCAGACACCGACGGTGACGGTTTAGAGGATGGATGGGAGGTCGCGAATGGCCTTGATCCCCTCGACAATGGCGATGCGGAGTTTGATGACATCGAGACGAATCAAAATCCGAACGATGACAATACGAATCTGGGTGAAAATAACGAGACTTTTCCCGACCCCGACAACGGGCCCCTCGGCGATCCTGACCGCGATGGATTGCCCAATGTCGAAGAGGCCGAGCACGGCACCAACCCGAACCTCAAAGATTCGGACTCCGATGGCCTGAACGACGCGTGGGAAGTCGCCCACCAACAGATGGTCATCGGTGCGGATGGTACCCTCTTCAAGCTCCTCAACCCGGTAGATGCGAACTGGGATTGCAGTCTGCTGACCCCGGAGATCGTCGCCCAACTCAAGGTCGACCTCGGCGATGATGAATGGAACATTCTTGCCGACCCCTTCAGTCAGCGCCACTCCTGCGATGCAGTTCTCGATGTCGATGGTGACACGATGCAGAATTACATCGAAGAGCGATTCGGCACCGACCCGTGGGAGACGGACAGTGATGGTGATCTCATCGGAGATGAGGTCGAGGTCTCCTTCGGACCCTATGCCCTCGATTTCCACTGCGGCACGGATCTCATCGACACATTGACTCTCCCCGCACCGTTCACCCACATGCTCGCGGATCCGGATGACGTCTCCTGGTTCTCAGAGGACATGGATGGCGATGGCCGGCCGAACGGACCCGGTGACTGGGACACGGATGGCGATGGCATGCCGGATGGATTCGAATACTGTTACCAGGAAGTTCTGAACCCCGCCAACTCCTCCGATTCATTCTCCGATGCCGACAGCGACGGCCTGTCCAACCTCGAGGAGTACCAGGTCGCCTACACATGGGGTGCGGCCAACTTCACCAACCCGACGATGGCCGATACCGATCAAGATGGCATGCCCGATGGCTGGGAGGCCAGCAATGGCTTGCACCCGACCGACGGCAGCAATGGCGACGATGATCCCGACCGTGATGGCTGGGACCATGACAACGATGGCAAGGTCAGAATGTCGGAACTCGATGGCTTCGCGCGCGTGCAGGCCGTCAATGTCGAAATGATGGATTGGGTCGAGGAAAACCAGACGGTCGCTTGGGCACAGGTGACCATCGCTGGTGGCAACCGCATCAACGTCCCCCTCTCCGCACCGGTCGCGGGCTATGTCTATTCCATTCCCGCTCTCGGCCTGCTCAACGGCAATCCCGCCGACAATGAGGTGACGAGTCGCAACTACGTCTGGATGGTTATCGTCGAGCCGGAGGAGATGTTCACCAACCTGATGGAATACAACGCCCGTGACACCGATGGTGATGGCATCATCGATGGACGTTCGAGCGACCCACTCGACCCCGATACCGACGACGACGGACTGCTCGATGGAATCGAGGTCATGGGTTGGATGATTCGTGTCGTTCAACGCGGTGTGATCGTCGTTCACGTCACCAGCGACCCCGGTGTCTTCGATACCGATGGCGATGGTCTGAACGACTCCCGCGAATACGGGGTCACCTTCACCAATGCAAGCAATGTTGACACCGACGGCGATGGACTGCAGGATTACACCGAAGCGGTGGACGGATTCATCTGGGACGGTGTGCCCTACACGACGAATGCATCGATGTTCGACACGGACAACGACGGTCTCGAAGATGGCGAAGAGGTCATTCTCGGCGCCGACCAATACATCACCCACGCCAACAACTCCGACACCGACAATGACACGCTGAAGGACGGCGCTGAGGTCCTTCACATCCCACGTCCGTGGCAGAACCCGACCAACCCCTTGGTCAACGATACCGACAACGATGGCATGCTCGACGGATGGGAGATGCAGGTCGAATCCACCGCCGACAATACCTACTCCCACTCATTGTGGTTGAGCACGGTGAGCTGGCAGCCGCCGAACTGCGAAGACCAAACCTGCGTCAAGGCAGCCGGTGGTTGGATCTACCGCAATGCGATCAGCGGTTGGGAAGGCAGTCCTGGCGATGCGGATGGCGACGGCACAGCCGATCCACGTTATTTCATGCACGAGATGAATCTGACCGGATTCACGCTCTCTTCAGGTCAAGGACGCTGGGCGCTCGACCCGAGCCTCGGCAGCCTGCCCGATGCGAACTTCGACGTCGACAATGACACCTTGACCAATGGACAGGAAGCACCCGACCGTTGGGATACCAACCCGGTCGACGATGACACCGACAAGGACCGCCTCCCGGATGGCTGGGAAGTGCACTGGTCGGACATCGCGCTCGAATTGGGCATGTCGAACTCGGCGGAATTGCAGGCGCTCGGCGCCCGCGGACCGATGGACCCAGCGATGATCGACAGCGACCTCGATGGCATCGAAGATGGCGAGGAAGACTTTGACAGGGATGGTCTCAATCGCACCAGCCTGCTCAACCGGTACTGCCCGTCCTACAACGACCCCACATCCTTCAACTGCCACATTGACCCGACGACCTCTGAAGGCGGTCGGTTCTACAACGACCTCGAGAATTACACCAATTATGAGGAACTCAATAACGGCACGAGCCCGGTACACAACGACACCGATGGCGACGGTCTCGAGGATGGACCTGAGGTCTACTATCAGGACCATGACGACGACGACATGGCGAGTGGTTGGGAATATTATTTCCAATTCGACCCCTTCGATTCAGCCGATGCGGTCATCGATTCAGATCAGGACGGCTACACCAACAAATGTGAAGAGAAATGGTACACCAATCCACGGCAAGCGACCAGCTTCCCCGGCCAAGGTCAACACTGTGACCAATTCGAGTAGGTCTCGTAAGCGCCCCGTAGGGGCGCTCAGGACGCACAACGCTTGAAAACAGGTGAGGGGCCCCTCTCCATCCAATGGACCAAAGGAGCACTGTGCGAGCGGTCGTGCTCTGCATGCTCCTGATGCTCATCCCCCCGGCTTCAGCGCAGGAACCTGACGACCCACCGATGGTACTCATCGACCAGGCCCAAGGCCTCAGCGTCCAAGGAGATCTCAACCTGACGGGCCTCTTCATCGATGAGGATGAGCCGAACAGCCTCGGTTGGCGGCTCTTCGATGGTTTCACCGTCGTCGCCGCCGGCGACCTCAACGACAGCATCGAACCGGCGTTGCACGCCTCGGAATCCTCCCGCTCGGCTTGGGCCTGGGCATTGAATCTCGACCTGTCAGGGCACGCACCGTGCGCCTGTGTGGTCGAGGTGACCGGGATGGACGCCTCGGGCCAGAGTTCGGTCGCTTGGCAGATCGTCTTCGCGGCTGACGAGGCCACCGACCTGCCGCCTCAGGTGCTCGTCGAAGGGCCCTTGTGGACCGAATTGCTCTCCGGTGCGATGCTCATCGAAGGCGTTGCCCTCGATGACGCGGAGGTAGCCCCCACGGTCCAGTGGGCCATCTCAGCCGATGCATCGGTCGCCATCGCCTGCATGCAGCCCCGCATCGACCCGCCCGCCACATTCACCTGGACAAACGTGACCAATGTCTTGGAGGACGGCCAATTCGAGGTTCCCATCGACACCTCGGTCTATGCGGACGGCGTCTACAGTCTGGTCGTTCGTGCAGTCGATGCCAATGGGATCACCTCACCGAGCGCCTGTGTACCGATCGGACTCGACAATCACCCTCCCATCGCCGACATCTCGGGCCTTACCGCAGTCGACGAGTCCTTGGACACGCTGGTCTTCGATGGCAGCGGCAGCAGCGACGAGTATTGGGGACGGGAAGAACTGGTCTTCCTCTGGATGCTGCAGGACGAAGGCGGCAATCGCTGGATTGAGAGTGGCCGAGACCTGCGCACCTTCGAGTTCCCCGCCACCGATGCAGGCCACTACACGCTGACGCTGACCGTCGCGGATGACGGCGGTTTCTCAGATACGACCAGTCATGCATTCAATATCACCAATGTCGGTCCGACCGCGGCACTCCAAATCGATTCGATGCGTCTTGAGGACGGCGATCAAGTCGTCCTCTCCGCCGACCAGAAGTGGTGGCTCGACTGCAGTGAATCAACAGACACCGCCAACGATCAAGGCGGCCTGGAATGCATCTGGCATCTCGATGGTGAACCGCTGATGTCGGGCTGGACCCGCCAACTCGAACGCCCGGCAGACGATTCACAAACCCACGAACTGATGCTTGTCGTTCGTGATAATGACGGCCGGACCGACTCCATTACCGTCACATTCGGCATTCAGGGCACAGACTCCAATCCGATGTCCAGCGCGAGTGAATCCTCAGACCTACCCGTCTGGGCTCAATTGCTCTTCTTCGCCGTCATGCTCTCCGGTTTGATGGCCGCTGGCACCCTGCTGAGTCGCCGATACACAGGGGCCTCCATCCCGATCCCGAAATGGAAGAAACGGGCGAGTGTGATGGAAGGGGATGCACCCATCGACCAGACCGAGGACATCGAAGACGCCTTCGATGATCTATGATCATCGGGCGAATCCCTCATGAAGCACGAGTCGGTGGCCTGCACCATGTACGAGGCGGTCAGTGGCGCGCTCGGGCCTTGCCCCGCACCCATCGGGCCGGCAGAGATGCGCGCACGTCAGGCCACGTTCACCGAGTCCCTCGAAGAATACGATGTCGCCATCTTCGTCAACAACCCGACGGCGACGCGCAGTGCGGATGTCGATCACCGGCACCGGGCCAATTCCTACCTGATGTATCTGACCGGATGGACCGAGGCTGGCGGCGTTGCGGTCTTCCACCACAATGGCGGTTGGAAATGCAGCCTCTTCGTTCAACCGCGGGATGTTCTCAAGGAAACCTGGGAGGGGCGCCGACCGGGCGTTGAAGGAGCGCTGGAATGGCCGGTCGATGCCAGCCATAGTCTCGACACGCTCGATGCGGTGCTCGGCGAGATTCTCAAGGATTGCGAAACGGTCTACCACGTGACCGAATTGGACACGGCCGTCGACGCCATCGTCGACGCTGCGCTCACCGAACAGAGCCGGGCCCGGCAGCGATACGGGACCGGCCCGACCGCGCTGGCCGACCCAAGGCCCGTGCTCGACGAAATGCGGCTGTTCAAGTCGGCCGCGGAAATCGCCCAGATGCAGCATGCAGCGGACCTTGCTAGCCTTGCCCACATCGAAGCCATGCGCCGATGTACACCCGAGATGGGCGAATGGCAATTGCAGGCGATCATCGAGGGTTGCTTCCTATTCCATCAGAGCCACTGGGCCTACCCGTCGATCGTCGGCTGTGGCGACAATGCGACCATTCTCCACTATGGAGAGAATTCTGAGAAGATGAATGACGGCGACCTCGTCCTCATCGATGCGGGCTGTGAGGTCGCTGGCTATGCGAGTGACATCACGCGCACCTTCCCCGTCAACGGCAAGTTCACAGACGCACAGAGAGAGATTTACGAACTTGTCCTCGCCGCCGAGGAGAAAGCCATCGAAGCCTGCGTCGCAGGTGCGGACTACGATGCACCACACAAGGTGGCTTGTGAGGTCCTGCAGAATGGACTCGAGGCTCTCGGCGTCATCCCAGCATCACTTGACGACGACGCGAAATTCAAACTCCTCAGGGAATTTTTCATGCACGGGACCGGTCATTGGTTGGGCCTCGACGTCCACGACGTCGGCATCTATTGTCCCGGTGAGGACAAGGCACCGCGCGCCTTCCAGCCCGGCCAGGTCATCACCGTCGAGCCGGGCCTCTATTTCGGCGCCTGGCGCGACGACATTGACATTCCTGACCGCTACGCGGGCATCGGCATCCGCATCGAGGATGACGTGCTCATCACCGAGGATGGACCCGTTGTCCTGACGGCGACATGCCCGAAGACCATCGATGAGATACAAGCCCTCATCGGCAGCGCCTGAGGCATTCCCATGTGGCAGGAAATCTTGGAGGAACAGCGGGGAGAATCCCCTCCGCGACTCACAATCGAAGAGGCGACCGAACTCTATGAGCAGGCGGACTTCAACCAACTCCGTGCCGTCGCCGCATCTCGCAGAAGCCAAATGAATCCCGGCGGCGAGGTCACCTACCTCATCGACCGAAACATCAACTACACCAACATCTGTACCATCAACTGTCAATTCTGCTCCTTCTACCGGCCCCCGGGCCATGCTGAGGAATACACCCAGACATACGAACAGATCTCAGACAGAGTGACTGAACTCGAAGCGGTGGACGGCGTCCGCATCCTCATGCAAGGCGGTGTCAATCCCCTTCTATCCTTATCGTGGTATACCGATCTGATTCAATTTCTAAGTAAAGTGCATCCAACCATCGCATTGGATTGCTTCTCACCGATCGAGATTGAAGGCATCGCCGACGTCTGCAAACTGAGCACTCTCGACGTCCTGAAAGCGCTGCAAGAAGCGGGCATGCACGGCTTGCCGGGTGGCGGTGCCGAGATGCTCGTCGATGATGTTCGACTCGACATCTCGCCCAAGAAGGGCAGCGCCGACAACTGGTTGCGCGTCATGCACGAAGCCCAATCCCTCGGATTGACGACGAGCGCGACCAATGTCATCGGATTCGGGGAGACCGAGAACCATCGCGTCAAGCACATGGCGCGCATCCGGGAACTCCAAGATCAAGCGATCGAGAAGGGTTACGCCACATTCACCTCGTTCATCGCTTGGCCGGTACAACTCGAACACAACGTCTTCGGGCGGCGCAACCGAGGCCGCAATCGCACCGAACTCGGTACCGGCCCGACCGAGTATCTTCGACACGTCGCCGTCGCCCGCCTCTTCTTCGACAATATCGATCACATTCAGGCCTCTTGGCCGACGATGGGACTCGACATCGCCCAGATGGCTCTCTTCGGCGGGGCCGATGACATCGGCTCGACCATGATGGAAGAAAACGTCGTCTCCGCCAGTGGCACGGACAAGACCTGTGCGCTCGAAATCGAATTGCAGGAGGCGGTCAGCCGGGCGGGATTCACCCCTCGCCGACGCGATTCCGACTACAATCTGCTCGACACACCATCCGTCGGGCCGGATGTGCAGGCCTTTCCCTGCCCGCCGCCGCTTCAAACCTAACGCCGCCGGCGGTACCAGACCTTGGGGAGAAGGCGACGCATCAGCACGGAGCCGGTCGAGGCGCCCTCCTTGCCTCGCTTGGCGTCGAGACGTCGAATCTCAGTGAGGAAATCGGCCGGTTGCAATTCACCCAGATGCACCGTACGATACAACGTGTGGATGATCGGTGTCATCATGGATTTCTCCTGTGTGATCTGATGCACGGCCTCCAAGGTCGCCACACCTTCGACGGTCGACCCGATCTCAGTCAGCGCTTGTTCGATGGACCCGGAGCGCGCGAATGCCTGTCCAAATCTGAAATTTCGGCTGGAATCGGTACAGGTGATGACCAGGTCCCCGAGCCCACTGCGGCCGCTGAAGGTCTCCCAACGCCCACCGAGCACCTGGCCGACGTCGCGCATCTCCACCATGCAGCGGGTGAACCAATCGCCGGCCATGCTGTCGCCGACGCCGACCCCATCGAGGATGCCGGCACCGATGGCGAAGACATTCTTCAGCGCGCCACCGAGTTCGACGCCGGCGACGTCATCGGTGACCTTGATGTCAAAGACATCACTCAGCAGTTGAGATTGAAGAGATTCACGGAGTGATTTGCTCTTTGAAGCGAGCGTCAGACCGACCGGGTGGCCGGCGATGATGTCCTTGGCGAAGGACGGACCGGAGAGAATGGCGTAGGGATTGTTTCCCAGCGTATCACCGACCACCTCACTCATCCGTTTCAGATTGGTGGCTTCGATGCCTTTGGCCAGGCTGACGACGGGTAGATCTGTGTCGACTTGGGAGAGGAAGGGCCTCATCTGCTGGGCGGGGACGCCCAGAATCAGTACGTCAGAAGCATCCACAACCGATTGAAGTCCCTCACTTGAGGATCGACGCCAGAGTGTGACGTCCAGACCGAGATTGGCGAGGTGGGTGCCGACGGCGGTTCCGTAGGCCCCCGCGCCGAGCACGGCGAAGCGTGTTTCACTGCTCACGACCAATCTCTTCCTCTCGGACGATATCAACGATGTGGATGTCGCCTGTGGAGGGGAGGGGTTCTGCCGCATCATCCATGGAGGCCGAGATGCCGCCTGTGGCATTCGTGTAATAGACGATCCACGAGACCATGCGAATCGCCTGATTGGCGCCGGATTGCTCGTTCTGTGGGACGTAGTTCTGACCGTTGTACAGGCCTTGGTAGACCAGTTCATTGGTTGCGCCGGGGCTGAAATCAACCCAATCCGTGATGTCGTGTGTCCATGGCTTGGCATCCGCGCCGGCGCACCAGCCGGCGCGCCCGTATGGCCAGGAACCAAGTTGATTGGCCACAGCGCCGACATCCATCTCCTTGGCGCAGCCCTCGCGGTCGCTGTTGACCGTGCTGTTACCCGCCATCGGGTGGTCCTCCTGGGTGTCGTGGCCGTTCATCGTGAAGCGGTGCTCATGGTTGCAGAACTCAGCGCAGTTGGCATCGTCCTTGCCAAAACCATGGCCGGTGACGACGCTGTAAATCTCGACTCGCACCGTGTTCTCGGGAATCTCGAGTTGGATGCGGCGGGTGTATTGGGATTCGTTGTTGTACTGACCGCGGAAAGCGCCGCCCGTGAAGGCGAACTGGGCATCGGTGGGTCGGGTGCCATCGTCCTCCCAGTTCGACAGGTAGACGCTGACATTGAGCCAGCCGCCGTTGGCGCCCTTGTATCGGAACATGCGGTCCTCGCCCTCGGTCAATTCGAATAGCCTCGGGCTGATGTCGGTCAGCCAGCGGCCCTCGCGGCCATAGGTGGTGATCCAACGGCCGAATTCGGTACCGCAGGAGGATGAATTGCCGGCCTCGCTGCAGATGTTGAGATACTGGTCATAATCCCACTCGTGGCAGCCGCCTTTGCTGCTGTCCGCCTTGGTGTAGCGGTCTCGACTCTCAGAACAGCCGTGGTGCATGTAGAGCTCCATGGTGTTGAAGCCCGCCATCACCGAAGCGTTGGGGAAGGAGCCGTTGGTCAAGCTCCAATGCCCGCCGCCCCAGCCCCCTTGGTGGCGTTGTCCGACCATCAGATCGACGACGGTGACGCCGGGGTCATTGCGGCGCATTTCGATGTTGAATTCGGCGTTGAACTGCTGGCCCATCTTGCCGATGTAGTCGAATCGGTAGTTGACGCCGTGGGTGCCGGCCCAGTTGGACAAGCTGCCGATCTCCCGCCATTGTTGCTCACGGTCGATGCCGTAGTAGAAGCTGCTCCAATCCCCGATGACGCCGCCGAGCCCGCCCGAGATGGTGCCGCCCTGCTGGTCGATGTAGTGAACGTGGTCATCCACCCACATCTGTCGCTCGGCGTTCTGCCCGTTGCGGTAACTGTTGACGCGCGCGTTCATGGCGTCGATGTCGGCGCGGTAATCGCTGTCAAAGGAGCCGAAGAAGACGTGGGTGTTTTCTGGCATCTCCTCGAGGAGGCGACCGACGTTTTGACTCCACAGACTCGCCATGTAGGAGTTTGAATCCTGATTGAAGATGAACAGGTAGGTGCTCTTCCCATCCCAGTCGCGTGACATCTTCCAATTACCATTGAATTTTGTCTGAACTGTGAAATCTGCGACCGTGCCGAAGCGCGCCGTGCTGGCGCCGCTCGATTGCCAAACGACGGGATTCTGTAATATGGTGCAGCCGTTCGCATCGGCCGTCCATCGCGCCTCGGAATCAGGACACTGGTCGACATTTGCGAAGATGCCGTCGCCGTCGAGATCGGCGCAGCCGACCGTGTTCACAATCAAGCCGAGCGGCGTTCCAGGGCAGGTGTCATTGTCATCTGTGACCCCATCGTCATCATCATCCCACTCGTAGAGTGCACAGCCGTATGCATTGACAGATTCACCCAGACGGGTTTGATTGCACCAGTCGTCGACATCGGGAACACCATCGGAATCATCATCGCCGTCCTCGTCCGCATCGCGGCAGCCATCGCCATCGAAGTCGTTCTCTGCAGTCTGAACCCAGCCGATGATGCCATTCGGGCAATTGTCCACGACATCGTTCGTCCCATCGTTATCATCATCGAGATCATCGGTCGCGTCCCGGCAACCATCGCGGTCGTAATCGGAAGCGCCGGTGGAGGTCCAGCCGACGGCCCCCCGTGGGCAATTGTCGTAGATATCGAGAATCGTGTCTGAATCATCGTCAGTATCCTCACTGTCATCCTTGCAGCCATCCGAATCCCAATCGAGCGCGGCATCGGTTGAATCCCAGTACATCAGGCCGCGCGCGCATCGGTCCGCAGCGTCGATGCGTTGGTCGGCATCGTCATCCTCGTCCTCGATTTGGTCGTGACAGCCATCTCCATCCATGTCATTGGAGGTGTCTGAATCAAAGTCGACGCGGCTTTCGATGCAGCCATCGACCGCGTCGGGAATGCCATCGCCATCCAAATCTGGATTCTCATCGATGACCAACACAACCTCGATCTCAGCTGAATCTGTCGTGGTCTCGTGGCTGCCACAACTGACGCTGAGTGTGCCATTGTAGGATGATTCCAATTGACCCAGCCAAACCATCGCGATTCCGTCTGAAACGCTTCCGGTCAGTTCTCGGCCGAGTGAATCACTCCAAGAGGCCGCGCAGGTATCGAGAGCTTCGTGGACGACCGTGGCGCGCGCGCTGATGCTCTCCCCCTCGGCACCGTAAATCGTCGCGGGCATGGCGGAGATTGCGACCGGGTCCTCCGGGGGCGCCAGGATTGTGATGAAGACGGGTTGAATATCGCTGAAGGCGCCCGCATTGCTGGCGGTGACCGTCACCAATTGGAGGCCGACGGGCAGCGTGCCCATGTCGAGGACGAAGACGCCGTCTTCGGCCACGCTCGCGTATCGATAAGCTTCGGTACTGCGGACATCGCCACGGATGCTGACGCTGCCAAGATCGTCATCCACAACAATGCCGTGGAATACGACCCTCTCATCGTGGGCAAACGATTCGACAGACTCCAAGGTCATCTCCGGGGCGGTCGCCGGATCATTGCCCACCTCCTCGACAGGCTCATCCTCAAACAGGCCGAGGCAGCCCGAGGCGAGCAGGATGAATGTGAACAGAACGGCGCTCGCTGCTCGTTGCATCAATTGCCGGGACGGTCCAGTGGGCCATCAACTGTCCGCCAGTTCACTTCGGCCGGATTGAACCGGCATTTCAGCGATTGCGCATACGGAACCATCGTGTTCCATCAACACGTGTTCGACGAAGATGAGTGGGCCATCACGCTCACGTTCGATGCGCAACAGAATCTCCCAATGGGTCGCGAACAGTGGGTGGTACTCACTGCCTGGCCAATCGCCTTTGGGCGGGGGCAGGCTGACGGTGGCCCCATCGAGCGCAACCTCGACCATCTGGCCCCTCGAGAGCACGGGCAGAGGCGCGAGGAAGAGGCGTTCGGCATCGGGGCCCTGCAGCGGGGTGGCTTCTCCAAAACCCACGCCCAATTCTGCATTGGAATACTGATGGATGGAGAGCGGGGTCGAGACGCCCGGCGGATTCTGGTCACCCTCGGAACGGCCGAGCGCATGCAGCCACATCGGCCTCCGTGGATTCAGCAGGCCGACCTGAACGCGCGCCGCGGCACCCGTCCAATCTTCGAGAACCTCGGGGAAGGCGATGGAGACGGCGAGAGGTTCGGCGGTCCGGGCATCTCCTTCCAGTGTGAAAATGGGGGATTGCGGTGCATTTGCTCGGAATCTTCGTGTCCGGCGGAAGTCGTAGATGCTGGCGAAAACACGCATCGCGATCGGGAAGAAGAAGAAGGGCAGGAAGATCAGAAGCAGAACCGGATAATCGAGCAAACCGAGTCTAACACTGCCTGCGAAGGAGCCCTCGACGATGCCCCACTCCACCAACGCCGGTTCGAATGCGTGAACCAGAAGCGAGGCGATGATGCCGATGACGGCGAAGCGAATCAGCCGTCGCGACAGTCGGTGTGTCGGATTGGGTGTGATGAACCAGCCCGTCCGCTCGCGCACGATGCGGTGCGGAACCCGGTGGGTCTGGGTCTTCCAATCGAGGAAATCCGTCATGTCAGGGGGCGTTGTGATGATCACTCTGCTGACGTGGAATCCTGCCGGGTCGCCGATGTGAACCGCACAGGGTGCGGTCGCCGCATCGGTCAGGCGGAATCGCTCGGCCGCGACCGGTAGGGCCGAAGCGATGACTGTTTCAGGGTCGAAGGGGGGCCAGCGCAGGCGAAGCTCGACGGCGCGCCCGTCTCTCTTTTCGGTCATTCAACGTCACCTCATCCTGTCAACAGGGCCCAGGTGGCTCGCGCCGCCATGCGACGGAATTCGGGGACTTCACGCAGTAATTTCAAGCCGAGCGGCACCGGTTTCTCGATGTCACCGACCGAATTGATGAGCGATACGACATCTTCTCTGGCGAAGATCTCGAAGGTTTTCTCGAGTTCTTCATCGTCGCAGGAGGAGACGAAAAGATCGCGTAGAATGCGCGCGCGCTCCTGCTCTTTGCGCACCTTTGCCATCGGTTTGCAGACCTTCTTTAGTTGGGATTCTGAGAGTCGGTTCGAACGCACGGCTTCGATCAGGGCATCCTTGAGCAGGTGAATCTGGGCGAAGCCCGGGCCGATACCACCACCGGTCGTCGGTTTGCACAGGCCCGCAGCATCGCCGAACAAGAGGACGCGTTCCTTGTGGATGCGCTTGACCATGCCACAGGGGAGTGGGCCACAGAACCGTGCCGTCTCGTGCATGCCTTCGAATCGATCCCGCCACAGCGGATGGGCGATCAGGGCGTCATAGAGCATCTCACAGGAGCGCCCATCGAGTCGGTCCGGCTTGGCCCAGACACCGATGCGATGGGTATCCCCGTTCGGAATCGCCCAGGCGAATAGCCCGGGAGCGACCGCCTCGCCGGTGAACATCTCCAGTCGGTCCACGGGTCCGCGATAGCCGACAACCTCGGCTTGGAAGCCGACCATGAATTCCTTTGGACGCCCCATGCGGAAATGGCGTTGGGTCCAGGAGTGCGCGCCATCGGCACCGCACAGGAGTTTGCAGGTGAGGGTCTGTGAAACACCCTCTCGCTCGATTTCCACCGATACACCATCGGCATCGACGGTGCAATCTGTCGGGCGGGCATCCACCCATAGCGTCACGCCGGCCTCGATGGCCTGACGCACGCAGCCCTCATCGAACAACTTCCGACAGACGACATGGGTGCGCAGCACACCGGGTTCGCCGATCTCGACCGCACGGCCACCCGGACTGTGCATTCGAGCGCCCCAGACGTCCGAGAGAATGGTGTGATGCAGGTCGACCCGATTCATCGCATTCGGCGTCACCAATCCAGCGCACTGGAATGGTTTTCCAACCTCGCGGTGCTCTTCGAGAATGAGGACAGAGAGTCCGGCAGAAGCCAAGACTGCGCCGAGATGGCCGCCGACAGGACCGGCGCCGACGATGATCACGTCGTGGTCGTGCTCAGCCATGTGGTCCCGAGGTGGCGATGGCCCGCCTATCAGGATTTCTTGTCCTTCTTTTTGGCGGCGCCCTTCTTTTTGCCGGCGGCTTTCTTTTTGCCGCCGCCTTTCTTCTTCTTGCCGCCGCCCTTCTTCTGGAGGAGGGTGATCAACTTGCTCGCCGTGCCGCCGCGTCCGCCGGTCAATTCGCTGAAGGCGGTGGATTCGACCAGTGCACAGGCATTGGGTTCGGTGAGTTCAGCCGACTTGAGGAGTTTCTGGAGGTAATTGATCTGCTTCTCAGACGGCGGGCGATCGACGTGGGCGGAGAGTTCCTGCAGCAAGCCGATGAGTTTGCTCGCCGTGCCCGTGCGACCACCGGTCAATTCCTTGAAGTTGGCACATTCGACCAGTGCAGAGGCATCCTTCTCGGGAAGCTCTGCCTGCTCGGCGAGGGCAGCGATCCAATTGACCTGCTTTTCGCTCGCGGGTTGGGTGTCGGCCGGGCGGTCCTTGGTGATGTGATCGAGAATATCTCGCATCTCGCCTCCGGTCAATTTGTCCGAGGGTGTGTCACCGGTGTACTTGGTGATCTCTTCGGGCGTCATATTCTCGGTGATGCGAAGGAAGAAGGCCATCTGCTTGGGGGTCGGCGTCAGCTTCTTCTTGTCGAGTGCGCCTTGATGCAGGGCTTGGAAATGGGACGCGAAGTCATGCCATACATTTGATCCGGTGCGTGAGCCGGCCTCGACCATGTCGAGTTTTTCTTCCATCTCAGCGGTGAAACCTGTCGAGAATAGATTGTCTTCGCCGCCAGTGGTCGCGCGGTCGTAGTGCGGCGCGACCTCGACCCAGAGGGTGCGGCCTTCGTTGGATGGCAAGAGGGAGCCGTTCTCTTCAAGCATGTATTTGCGGCGTAGCAATTTGTCGATGGTCGCCGCGTAGGTCGACGGTCGACCGATGCCTTCCGCCTTCATCTTCTGGACGAGTCCATGCTGCTTGTAGCGATTCGGCGGTTTGGTCTCGTCCTCACGCAGGCAGGGATTCTCATCTTCTTCCTCGGGGGTTTCGAGTGCGAGCGAGGTGCCGACACTGGCATCGAACGTGGGCGGGGTGAGTGAGGGTTCTCGGCGGATGCCTTCGAAGGCCGCTTCCCAGCCGCTGTGCACGCGCCAGGAGGCGGTGCTGGCGTAGTAGCGCTCGAATCCGGCTGCCTCTGCGGTGAACGACAGTCGCTCGTAGCGAGAGGGGCTCATCTGGCTACCCGCGAAGCGGGCCCAGATCAGGCGGTAGAGGCGGGCCTGTTCGGTGGACATATCCTTGGGCTCAACCACCTGAGGCTGTGTCGGACGAATCGCCTCGTGAGCATCCTGCACATTCGAGGCGCCCTTCTTGGCATCTTTTCCGAGCACTCCCTCTCCGATGTGATCTTCACCCCATACCTTGCGGATGTGAATTTTGACATCGTCGCGTGCAGTCGCATTCGTGCGGGTTGAATCGGTGCGGATGTAGGTGATGTGACCGGCGTTGTACAATTCCCCGGCGATGCGCATGGTGCGACGCGGGTTCCATGACATGTCCGAGCCCGCGGACATCAACAGGGTATCCGTGGTGAAGGGTGGGTTGGCTTTTCGCTGGTTCTTGCTAGGCTCGACGGAGGCGATGTTCAATCCGCTTCCAGCGGCGGTGAACGCAGACTCGGCCAACGCCTTCGTGTTGGTTCGGTCGGCGTGGAACTTGCCCTTGTCATCCATCCAGGCATCGGCATCGCCCTTGTCGTGAAAGCGGGCGTTCCAACGAAGTCCACCCGCATCAGCGTGAACCGAGAAGTAGGGTTGAGGCACGAATGCATCTCGTTCCACCTCTCGATCGACGACGAAGCCGAGCGTCGGTGTCTGCACCCGTCCCATGGCGGGAAGGGACCAGGAACGGCTGAACTTGGAGGCACGGAATCCGACCAGACGGTCCATGAATCGACGGACCTTGGCCGCATTCACCAGATTCTCATTGACCTCGCCACGCGCATCGATTGAAGCGTGCACTGCCGTCTTGGTGATCTCATTGAAGGTGACCCGCCAAATCTGGTCGAAGCCTTCAGCAGCGAAAATTTCCTGAAGTCTCCAAGCGATGAACTCACCCTCACGGTCGGGGTCAGTTGCGATGTAGACATTCTCGACCGCCTTGGCCTTCGCCTTGGTCAGCAATTTGCCGATGGTGCGCTCGGCATTCTCGGTCCACTCCCAGGCGGGATTGGGCAGGCTGTCCGGCTTGGCGGCCCACATGGCTTTCTTGCCCTCTTTGGTCTTCCGAGAGGTCGGCAGGTCCTGGACGTGGCCATTGCAAGCTCCGACGATCCACCCCTTGCCCAGATACTTCTGAATGGTCTTCGATTTCGCTCCGCTCTCTACGATCAACAAGTCCATGTTGGTTCCCACCCAGAGGCCGGGCGCCACGACCCACCTCCATAAACGCTGCTGAAGGGAGTGTTGGGGGCGAATCTGTTGGGGTTACTTCGTAACCCCTGCGTTCGCGCGCGTGAGCGCGCGCGAGGCCAACTCATCCCAAGGCCCCTCCGATCCGGGGCCCCCACAGCCGACACATCCCGGGTATCCAGCGGCGATAAGATCGGTCACCTGACGCACCCATCTGGGCCACAATTCCTCGACCGACCCCGGCACCCAGCACACCTCGAGTGCAGGGGCGTCGCCACCGAGTTGGAAGAGTCCCGCAACCCCGACCGCAGACGCACCTGTCAGGATGGTCGGCTCGCGAATCATCTTCGGGATCCCATCGCTGATGGCGAGTGCGAGGTCGAGCGCCTCCCGGCGCAACCTTTCGGGGACAGCGAGCACGCTCGCCTCACTGCGCAACAGCCGGCGCGCAGCCTCGGCAAGACCCACGGATTTCCCGTCCATCGACCCTGCGAAGGGAGGGAACGCTTGAAGGATGCCGGCCCGGCCCGATGGTCTGAATGGGACTCGGATACCGATTGTTCGCGCGCCCTCTCGTGGCGGTACAGGACTCCGAGAAGGCCCATTCACGTTCCTTGGCCGCACTCAGAATCTCCGCAGGTGTAGGCATCTCCCGCTTGCTATACCGCTCTCCCAGCGTGCCGAGTCGGGTGTTCAACCTCTCCTTCGACAATCCGGTCGGCCTGGCCGCTGGGATGGACAAAAAGGCCGAATGCTTGCTCCAATGGGGACATCTGGGCTTCGGTTGGTCAGAGATTGGGGGCATCACATTACACCCACAGGACGGAAACCCCAAGCCGCGCATGTTCCGCGATGGCAAGCACCGCGCGCTCATCAATCGGATGGGATTCAACAACCCCGGTGCCGAGGCCATGGCCGCCCACCTCCTGAAAATTCAAGCCAGCGGCCAATGGCCTCGCATCCCGTTGGCGATCAACCTCGGGAAATCAAAAATCACTCCAAATGAAACGGCGGAACAGGACTATGCAGCCACCTTGGAGCACCTGTGGACCTTCGCCGATCTATTCGTCATCAATGTATCCAGCCCGAATACACCGAACCTCAGGGAACTTCAGGAAGGCAGTGAACTCGACCGCATTCTGAAGGCGTGCAATGCGGTGAATGAACGATTGGCAGATGGCGTCTCAGCCGCGCTTCGCCCCCTCCTCGTCAAGGTCTCCCCCGACCTGTCCGATGACCAACTACGCGCTCTGGCCGACACGGCGATGGAGAATGGCGCGGCGGGCATCGTCGCAACCAACACCACCCTCGAACGACCCGACGAACACGGCATCATGGCTGAACAGGGTGGCCTGTCGGGCGCGCCCCTGCGCGCCCGCTCCACAGCGGTCATCCACCTGCTCTATGCCCACACCGAGGGCACCCTCCCGATCATCGGCGTCGGCGGCATCTCAGATGCGGACAGCGCCTGGGAAAAGATCGCAGCCGGCGCCAGTCTCCTGCAACTCTACAGCGCCCTGGTCTTCGAAGGGGCAGGCGTCGTCAAGTCCATCAACAAGGGATTGCTCAAACACATGCGAGCACACGGCTACAGCACCCTCACAGAGGCTGTCGGCCACGCCCACCGGAGTTGAACACATGGACCGCAGACGCCGCATCATCGTCGTCTTCGGCCTGATCGCCGTGCTCGCCGCACTCATGTCCATCGGCAGCGAGCCAGAACTCGACCTCTCGGTCGACGAACTGATGGAATCTCCCGATGCCCACGATGGCGATACCTTCCGCATTCGCGGCATGATCCTCGCCGAGAGTATCGATTCCAACAACCAGACCCTCACCCTGGCCGGTGAGAGCACGAATGTCACCGTCAACTACGCAGGGACCCCTCTGCCGGCCGGCGCAACCGATGGCAAGACCATCTCGGTGCGCGGAGAATTCGATCTCACCTCAGGCGAATGGACGATGTACGCGAGCGAAATCAAGACGGGCTGTCCATCGAAGTATGAGGCTGAGTCGGAGGCGTAATCAAAACCCGGATTCAAGGTACCACTTGAACAAGAAGAATCCACCGACCAAAACCGCGACCAAACCGACGGCCCACAGGTCATCGAATCTGCGACACAGAAAACGAGGGTTGTATGGGACTTGATGTAGAGTCATGGACAAAAGTCCACCCCTGTCGCTCAGCCGATTCGTAGACCGTCGGATTGATATGGACCGCGCTCGGCACATCGATTGGGCTAGGAGGGGGGTTGGCGTCCCCTGTACCGCAAATCGCAACATGGCGGTCCGAACGCCCGGGGGCGACGAAACCGAGCATCGTAGGACGCATCTGTGGACGTTGATGCCTCGCCTTCATGAGATCGTGGTTTTGACGAACTGTATTCGGAAGAAAACAGGAATCAATCATCGGGGGATCAGGTCAGGCCAGGAATGGAGCAGCCCTACCCGAAGCCAATGATGCCGTGAAGTGACGGGGTGGAGAATACGGATGCACCCCCCTGCGATGAAACGATCGTCCACCCCGGGCCCGCCCACCCACTCACACCTGATTGTGTGTGATTGTGCATCTCACCTCATGACGATGTGAATCAGCGCCCAGGGGACCGTTGCAAGGCTGTTAGCGATGAAAGAACCCACAACTCATCTCTGATGCTGCTGGCAAAAAAACCTTCCAAATAACCGTGTTCAGTCACCCATGTTGTTGATGGAATCCATGAGTGTTGCCGCCAGTCCTTGATCGATTCTTTGTTCTAATTCGCCAACTAATTTTATGGTGATAACAACGAGACCAAGTGGAGTCAAAGTCCCCCATACCGGAATCCATCCATACCAAGGTAATGCGTAATATGTTAACCAAACCGGCAATACGAAAATAAGAGCGATCGGTGCAAATATTGCTGAGATTAGAAGCAAAATAATCCGAGCGATTTTTGCTTTTTGTGTCCAATTATATTTTTGGATCGAATTGTGTTGTTCAACCATTTGGTTGACTTCATTCAACCAATCTAAATCAATTCTATCCTCGGATGTGGCACTATTCCCTCCAGTTGCTTGACATGCCGTAAAAAACGTATCAATTTGTTCATATGTACAACTGAATGATAGTAGCTTTTGTGCTAATGCTTCGATAGTTGGATGATCATAGATACGAAGCCCCCAGGCACCTTTGGCATGGGTGAATGTAATACTCTCATTTGATTGCGGAAGCATTCCCTTTTCCAAAACACTTGATATTTGGTGCGCATCTGAAGTCTTGAAGAGGCCTTTTATTCCACCGACAATGAACATTATAGAGAGCAGTGAAGATGCTATGAACACCATAAGAGGCGCTATAAATGGAGTATAATGCTGGGGGTTAGCATCAAAATGTTCGGGGTTTTCGGGATTATATGCAATCTCACGAGTTGAATTTACTGGGTAATCAACCTCCCAGACACGGGATTCGAAATGGGATACCTCCTCTGATTCCTGAACATTAAAGATGGTTTCATTGATTGTGTATCGGAGATGGTAGTTTACGAGATATTCTCGGCATGTGTCGGGACTTTGAGAGTCACCACATTGGTATTCATAGATGTAAACATCCAGAGCTACGACAGTAGCATCGGTCGTTGGCCAAGATGATGCCTCTAGCTCATTTTGGAAGTCATCCAACATGAAGGCAGGCCAGATGCAACCAAGTAAGAACACGACAGTTCCTATGATGAACAAGACAGCAGGTGGGACTTGCTTTTGTTCACCGAGTGTGACTGCCATGGAATATTTCTAGCGCCACTAGTACTTCATATTGGCTCATTACAACCGAGAGAATCAATCTCCCTTGGATTATTGACGACGAGCCGGTCAAGGCGGCATCGCGATTGCCTTCTGCGATGAGAACGAGGGTGAGTACCTGCGCGATATCGAAAAGATCATCCGCCATGAGATCCTGGTCGACGAAGACCATCCTTCCACTCCGAGAAGGCCAAGTCTCGCAAGGGTGAACGCGCCCCCAAGAAGAAGCAGAATCAGGGCCGAGGCCGACGCAATCACCGCAGTGGCCAGTCCAGTAGACGTTCAAATGGACGTTCGAACGGGCGCCATAATGGTCGGTCCAGTGGTGGGCGCAACAGTCGCTCCGACGGCGGCCAAGATCGCCAGCGCCGCGAGCACAGCGCGCGCTACTGACCGCCAGTTGCATCAGATTTGCATACATGTCAAGGACAATGGTGTCTTTCTAGTAATTACTTCATGGTCAAGAATTGCTGCACTTTGAGCCGCATGGTTTACGGACTAGCGATAAAATAGCAATTCCGTGCGCAAGATACAGACCTTGTTATTGATAGTGACACTATTGCTTTCTTCAGGATGCTTAGGAGGCAATTTAGATGGGACAAATGACGACTTAGGGAATGAAGATCCAATTGCTCCATGTCTTACGAAAAACCTGGATGCAAATCTAGTTGGAGAATGGATTGAGCATACTTTTCCTGAATTTTCATCAATTCCAAAGACCGTAGAATTCACTGCTGATGGTACCAGAATAATATCAAACACCGACCCTGATTTTGCCGGTTTAGAATACTGTTGGACAATCGAGAATGGGAGTTTAATCGAAGGATATCACTGGGATGAACAAGGTATTGATCAAATTTCAAATTCGTTTTTTCATGTCACTGGGGACTTGTTTTTCTTGGCGATAATCAAGAGTACTTACGACGATGGAACGCAGCTTTCTGAAACATTTTCTGACAAACCAACAGAATGCAAAGTGTATTCCAGAGATGGGGCGTATACGGACACTCAGTCACGTAATGCTGCAATCAATGCCACAACGAACCCGAATTTCTGCACATGGATTTGGGCCGACCCTACCGGTGCTAGCCCAACCGACGCTTGGAATGCAACCTATCTTGCAACCGATCATTCAGACGTCCTTTCTACAGCGACAAATGACAACCTGATGACAATCGAGTTGGATGATTTCTACGGGGAAATCGATTGGTATGTATCAGAAGGATACTTTGGATTCTGGACAGAGATTACAATTGATGGAACCACACACCTTTGCGTCACAGGCACGGGTTTGAATTGCACCATCACATTCTCAGGTGTAGATGAGTACTACGCTGTCTGGGAGGAAGGAGAAATTGCAACGTTAAGTGAAAATGGCGTAGACATTTGTTCGGCTACTTGCGATGTTGAAATCACCAACTTTGGTCTGCGTGAAGAGGACACACTTGCTGGCACCACGCAATTGACAATCTCATGATATCGCAAGGGGGGCACTTGCGCTCATTTTGAAGCGAGGGTACCCTCTGTTCCCACCTAATCCAAAACAGTGTGTCTAGGGACACAACCTACGGACACGGAATATCCCTGCAACCTAGAGATGTTGGGTCGGTGTTAGAAGGTTTCAATAGCCTAACATTTGTGGAACTCTCGTGAAAAGAGCAATTTACGCTTATTTATTCGCGATCATGTTTGTATTACCTGGCTGTTTTGGTAATGGTGGCGGTGCAGACGATGATGACGGAGGTATTAGCGAAATCTTCGGATGCATGGATCGTGATGCAACCAACTTCAATCCTGAAGCGAATCGTGATGACTCTTCCTGCGAATATGTCAATCCCAATCCTGCAGATCTAAATGCAACGATTCATTTCGCCGAAGAGTACGGTAGGATTGCAC
>Ga0114999_10000509_pt1 | contig 58120 bp, 52 predicted proteins | sample ArcticOcean_MG_C_3_FD_89820 | JGI IMG/M metagenome (GOLD analysis project Ga0114999, IMG submission 89820) | Marine microbial communities from western Arctic Ocean - ArcticOcean_MG_CB8_126 | ecosystem: Environmental > Aquatic > Marine > Oceanic | place: Arctic Ocean: Canada Basin | collected...
CAGCATTGTTTTCCATACCCCCTGCTTTCCCGCCAACTTCATTTGCGAAGGTAAGCGTGGAATCCAACATAACCGAGGATTACCGGTACCAACTAGTGAATATGGTGGGAATATGGAGGGAGTTTGGTGAGAGAAAATTAACCGCTCAGGTAGGAAAAGAGAAAAGAGTGGTGACGTGGAAGGTTGAGCCGCTACTACCCGAAGTCCTGCTCCAACCAGGATTCAAAGACCTTCATGGGCTTGGTCTCGCCGTCGAAGAGGACTGTGTATACCTGCTCGGGGGGATCGGTGATCTCGCCACTTGGTATCGACATGTAGTTCAGGCTGACAATCTCCCCAGCCTGGCCCCACATACCCATTGGTGAGTCTGGATGGTGGCGAATGCGTACGCGCATCGGGGGCTCATACAAGGGCATGGTGGTGACTCCCCAGATTACAGGTTGGAGGGATGATATTCACACCAACTGAGAATAACAAGTAACAGCGTTCTAGTAGGTGGACGTGTTACGAGGGGAAATACTGCGAGGCCTACGTACCAAGAGGTACTTTGGGAATGTATCGAAGTGGATTTCACGAGTCTGTGGAATAGAGGAAAGAGTGGTGGAGCGGAAGAGGAGATTCGAACTCCCGACCTCCTCCTTGGCAAGAAACCGTCCGCAGGTTCGTAGCTAAGCAAAGAAAATGTAATGGGTTGGGCTGTAATGTAGGAGTGACATGATGCCCTGCAATCGTACCCAGTGCCCTATGACGCGGATGCAATGGCTACGTATGCCGTCAGTGACCAGGTGAACAGCGTGAAGAACAACAACCCGGAGCTCCTGGTAGCAGCTTAACTATCCCTCTTGACATAGAGAACACTTGTTCTGATATACTCCTCATCCCTTCTTGTGGCGAGGAGTCTTTATGCGCGTTGCCTGTGTCCTCATTCCGCACTACGCGGTGCAGGTTGAAGTACGACGTTCCCCTGACCTCCAGGGGAAGCCAGTGGTGCTTGTCCACTCGAAGGGGTCAAAGCGCATCATCTTTGACGCCTCCCCCCGTGCAATCGGTGTAGCTGCCGGCATGGCTCTTTCTACGGCTCTTGGCCACTGCCAAGAGGCTGTGCTCCTCGACGCCGACTTGCCACTCTACCAGAACGCTTCCAACAAGCTCCTCGACGCCCTGAACGACGTCAGTCCGGTAATAGAGGACGGTGGGCCTGGTCTCGTTTATGTAGACGTTCAGGGACTCTCGGAGATGTACGGCGGCGAGGCTCGAATGGTCACTGCGCTGCTCCAGGCGGTGCCCCATGGCTTTGCTCCACAGCTAGGGATAGGCGACGGCAAGTTCCCCGCGTACGTTGCCGCCACTCGTGCCCACTACCACGGAGCCGCCCAGGTACCGGAGGACGCACGAACTTACCTTGCGAACGAGCCAGCAACTGTGCTCCCCGTGCCCTTTAAGACTGTCACACGACTCCGAAATTTCGGGCTCGACCACTTGGCTCAAATCGCTGCTGTAGGCCTTGGCCCTATGCAGGCCCAGTTCGGCCGTGAAGGTCGTTTCATATGGGAGCTATCCGTAGGGGTAGACCAGAGGCCACTTGCCCCACGTCGCAGTCAGGAGGCCGTGATGGAGTACCTGGAGTTCCCATCGCCCTCCGCCACGCTGCCATCGCTCTTGCTGGCAGTGGAGGTGCTGCTAGGCCGCATCTTTTCGCTGGCACATATGCGGGGTCGCTACGTGCGTTCAGTCACGCTGGAAGGGGACTGTGAAGAGGCCTCCTCCTGGCAGAAGTCAGTCTCTTTTCGTGATGCCATCGGGTCAAAAGAACGCGTTTTTAAGGTGCTGGCAGGGGCATTGGATTCTGTTGTCTTACCCCACCCCCTGGTCGGGTTGAGGCTCACTCTAGGTGGAGTCACGGGGGAGTCCGGGGAACAAGGAAGTCTCTTTGAAGACGTCCGTCAGAGGGACCAACTCAAAGTTGCCATGGCGCAGATGGAGGAGCGGTTGGGCACACGCCCGCCGGTGTACGTAGTGAGGGAGGTGGAACCATGGTCGAGAATCCCAGAGCGGAGACACGCGCTGATCCCCTTCGCCCCGTAAACCAGCCAGTCCCTATCGAGATGGATGACAACGACCCAGTACGTCTGCGCGTCAAAGGAAGATGGCTAGTCGTCAGTGCGTGGCGAGACAGGTGGCGTATCGACGATGAGTGGTGGCGTGGCGAGGAGATTAGCCGCATGTACTTCAAGGTGCTGCTGGAGGATGGCCGGGAAGTCACGATCTTCCGCGACCTGGTAAAATGTGGATGGTGTTTACAGACCTATGATTGAGTACGCTGAGCTCCATTGTCACAGCAACCACTCCTTCCAGGAGGGGGCGTCTTCCATTGAGGAACTGCTGGTCCGTGCCAAGGAGCTTGGATACCCAGCCCTGGCGTTGACGGATCACGACAACCTCTGCGGGGCGATGGAGTTCGCTGGGGCTGCTCGAAGTTTGGACATCCAACCCATCATCGGTTGCGAGGTCACGATTCAGGGCGGTGCTCATCTGACCCTGCTAGCAGCGACCCGTGACGGTTACGCCAACCTGTGTCGGCTGGTGACGGCCGCCTACGTCTTCGGTGAGCGCAAAGACCCGCAACTCGACCCGGCTTTGCTAGCAGACCACGCTGAGGGCCTGGTGTTGCTTACCGGCTGCGCACAGGGAGAAGTGCCTACTCTCGTGGATCAGGGGCGACTCGAAGCAGCGCGAAAGCGACTCACAGAGTACAGAGAGTGGTTCGGCGCAGAGAACGTCTATCTGGAGCTCCAGCAGAACCTGGTCCATGCCGACACGGCCCGCATCAAAGCCTTAGTCGGCTTGGGCAGGGATCTAGGCCTGAGGACAGTCGCCACCAACAACGTCCATTACCACGTGAGGGAGCGTCACCGCCTCCAGGACTGCCTGGTAGCCATCAAACACAACAAGAGCCTGGAGGAGACCCACCGAGAACGACGACCTAACAGCGAGTTCTATTTGAAGTCAGCAGAGGAGATGGCCAACCTTTTCGCCGAGATTCCGGAGGCAATCGACAACACCCTTCGCATCGCCGAGCAATGCTCCTTCGACCTATCCCGAGACCTTGGCTACAGCTTTCCCGACTACCCCGTCCCGGAAGGCCAAACACAGGAAACGTACCTGGAAGAGCTGTGCAACCAGGCTTCGGTACGTCGCTACGGGGCGGTGACACCACAAGTCGCAGAGCGGCTCGCTCAGGAATTCCGGCTGATCAGGAAGCACAACCTGGCCGGATTCATGCTCCTGTACCACGAGATCATTCAACTGGGCCGCGAGGTGATGATGGACCTGGGCCTTGTGGATAGGGAGGTGCCGATAGAAGAAGCGCCGCCTGGCAGAGGACGCGGCTCCAGCGTCTCCATGCTGGTGGGGTACCTCATCGGTCTGAGCCACATCGACCCGCTGCAATACGGCCTGTCGCTGGAGCGGTTCCTACCAGAAGACTCGTTGGCGAAGGTGCCGGACATCGATCTGGACTTCCCTCGCAATATCCGCGAGGAGTTGATTCTGCGGGTCCACAAGAAATACGGATGGGACAGGGCAGCGCTGACAGGGATGCTGGTCACCTACCAGAGCAAAGGAGCCATCCGTGACCTGGGCAAGGCGCTGGGGCTGCCATCGGACCAGATCGATAGATTCGCCAAGCGCGTGGAGACTCACAGCGCCAGAAAGTTACGCCATGAGATGGAAGACCTGCCAGAGCTTAAAGGCCTCTCAGATGCTCCCGGCTGGCGTGACTTGTTGGATTTGGCGTACGAGTTGGACGGGTTTCCTCGAGGGCTCGCGCAACACCCGGGCGGCATGATTATCAGCTCCTCGCCCCTCATCGATATGGTACCCGTTCAGCCCAGCGCTATGGAGGGTCGGTACATCTGCCAGTGGGACAAGAATGCCGTAGAGGATGCGGGGTTTGTGAAGATCGACTTCCTTGCCCTTGGCGCACTGTCACAGATGCAGGATGCGACGAGGGAGATTAAGCAGCGCACAGGGGAGGCAGTAGACCTCACCCGCATCGACTTTGAGGACCCAGAGGTCTACGCCATGCTCCACAGAGCAGACACCATCGGCATTTTTCAGGTGGAGTCGGCAGCGCAGATACAGACCATCCCGCGCATCAAGCCCTTAAACCTAACGGACATGGCCCGTGAAGTCGCAGCAGTACGGCCCGGGGTGGGTGCCAACGACGGCGTTCGCCACTACATCCGTCGACGCACCGGCGAGGAACCAGTTGCCTTCGACCATGACCTTGAGAAACGGGCGTTGGAACGGACGCTGGGTATCATCCTGTTTCAGGACCAGGTGAACCAACTCGCCATCGACGTGGGAGGCCTCAGCCCCAGCGACGCTGACCAACTTCGCCGAGCCTATGGTCGCCGAAACAACCAGGGTCTGCTTGACCACTACTGGGAGCTGTTCAGAGACGGCTCAGCAGAGAAGGGTGTAGTCGAGGAGACCGCACGGCGCATCTTCAGCAAGTTCAACGGCGGCTATATGTTTCCGGAGTCCCATGCCTTCGCCTTCGGCGTGACGGCCTATCAAATGTCCTGGCTGAAGCGCTACTACCCCCTGGAGTTCTACCTTGGCCTCTTGAATCAGCAGCCGATGGGATTCTACTCGCCTGAGACGTTGAAAGAGGATGCGCGACGGCACGGCATCCAAGTCCTTAACCCTGACGTGAACCTGAGCAGAGACCAATGCACCATTGAGGAAGATTCCATCCGCCTAGGGTTCGGGTACGTTCGGGATGTCGGACAGAAGGCTGGCAAACGGATTGTTGATGTACGCGAGCGTGTCGCTCCGTTCCCTGGCCTGGCAGACTTCATGGAGCGCACAGGCTTGTTGCAGGGCGAGTTGGTGTCGCTGGCAGATGCAGGGGCTCTGGACGCCTTCAACCCGGATCGCAGAACGATGAAGTGGGAGATCGGCTTGCGCTACCATCCCGTAGGCAAACAGATGGGTTTAGGAATTGCGATAGACCAAGACACGACGCTGTTGCCGAAGCTTCATGCAGGTGAGGTCATGGAAGGAGAGTACCGGTCATTGGGCATGTATCCCAGTGGTCACGTCATGGCCCACCTGCGTCCGGGGCTACCAGGGGTACTGACCAGTCAAGATCTGAGTGGGCTGGTAGACGGTCAGGAAGTAGTAGTAGCTGGCCTTGTAGTCCGTCGCCAGCGGCCATCGGGCAAGACAGTTTTTATCACCCTGGAGGACGAGTTCGGCCACATTCCGATGATGATCTGGGAGCGGGAGTATCAGCGGCTTCGCCACCAACTAGCAAACCCTCTGCTGAAGGTGCGGGGCACCGTATCGCGACAGGAGGGGACGCTGAACATCCTGATAGCGCACGTGGACGTACTTGGAGGGGCAAACACCGGTCTCAAAGCCAAGAATTGGGGATGAAGTGAACAATGCAGTACCAGCCTCCTCCTTGTAAAGGAGGCTAGTCCCTACCGGGCAGACTTGGCGGGCCTGCCGGCTGTGGGGGGATCTGCCAGTACTTTCACTAGCTCTTTCTCGTCGATGATGACCTGGCCACGAGGTCAGGGTCAATCGGGATTAGATGTCCACTTTTAATCCAAGCGCGTAGGCTCTCCACGGTCTTTGCATACTTGCTGGCAGCTTTTTTGAGAGTTATAGGATCTGGGTTCAATCCCTTAAGAATCTCTTCAATCTCGTCTTCGGGAATTCCGTGTTTTCGAAAGGCCCACACCCAACGGTCGATTGAATAGGCTCGATTACTAGGGTCGCTAGATGCATAAGTCAGCTTAGGCTTTTTCTCTCGAACGGCTAGGTTGGGATCTGCGGATAAGAGCAGTTTCAAGATTTTCTCGTCACGAAAGTTATTCTCTCGGAATGCCCTCACTAGCGCTAAACACGAAATAGAGCCGGTGACATCTTTGACTTTACCACCCGGTAATTTCAGCTCCACCATCGCATCACCCACAAATCGTAAATCTAACGAAATTATTGGTTTTAAATACGAAAAATGGAGCGGAAGAGGAGATTCGAACTCCCGACCTCCTCCTTGGCAAGGAGGCGTTCTACCGCTGAACTACTTCCGCTCGCATAGCCATTATAGGGAGCGATCTAGGTGCTGGTCAATGGTGTGCAGGCCTTTATGCGGAGACTAAGGCCCTGGCCCTCAGGCCAGTCTCAGACATATGTCGCTCCGGCGGAGACTAAAGCCCCGGCCCCGCGCCGTAGGCGCTCACAGAAGGCCTTAAAGGCCAACGGGGTTGGGTATGGGGGCCCCGCTACATGCAGCAATGGCGTTCTCAGCGGCCAGCATCGCCATACGACCCCGCGTGGCATGGGTTGCACTGCCAAGGTGTGGCGTGATGACCAGGTTGGCCTGCTGCAAAAGCGGGTGGTCGGGCGGTATAGGCTCCGGCGCAGTCACGTCGATACCCGCTCCGGCAATCGACTCGGTTTGTAGGGCAGCTAGCAACGCGTCCGTGTTCACCACATCGCCCCGCGACGTGTTTATCAGGTAAGTAGTCGGTTTCATCAACCCAAACTCCTGCGCACCGATGAGGTCACGAGTGGCATCAGTCAGCGGCACGTGCAGCGATACGAAATCGCACTGGCCCAGCATGTCATGCAAGCTAGGCACGAACTCAGCGCCCACGGCCGCCTCCGTCTCAGGCTGTCGATTGCGAGCGGTGTACTTGATACGCATATCGAAGCCACGTGCGCGGCGGGCCACTGCGCTACCAATAGTCCCCAGACCAACAATGCCCAGCGTAGCGCCGTGGACATCGTTCCCCAAGAATAACCCGGGGTGCCAGAGGCCCCAGTTGCCGGCACGGGTATCGGCGTCCGACTCCACCACACGTCGAGCGACGGCCAACATCAGTGCGAAGGCCATGTCCGCCGTGGTCTCTTCCAGCACGTTGGGCGTGTTGGTAATGATGACGCCTCGTGCAGCTGCGGCGGCGATGTCCACGTTGTTGTAGCCAACCGCCATGTTCGCCACTACTTGTAGTGTTGGCGCAGCATCAAGTAACGCTGCGTCAACGCGGTCAGACACCATGGTCAGCAGCGCCAGGCAACCAGCCGTACGCACTGCAAGCTCCGTGGGCGTTGGCGGCCCAAACGGCTTCCACACGTCAACCTCGCTGAACTCATCGCGCAGTCGCAGAATAACTTGAGGAGCTAGCTCCCTGGTCACGAATACCCTGCCGTTGATCATGTGTCACCTCTCGTAGAACTTGCGGGCTATTCTAGCGCGAAGCCCCGCCGAAGTGGGAAGTCCTCAAGCAAGAGAGTTCCCCCCTTTAGGTATATCTATTCAAGATTGTTGGCGTATGATATGCACAATGTTTGGTCATTGAATATTCGTAGGGAGGGACACCACCATGCCAGCCAATATCCCCAGCATTGCTTACAGCATCGCCATCAGAGCCCAGTATTCTAACGAGGCAGGCATGCTTGGAACCATCTCCTCTGCTATCGGCGACGCTGAAGGGGACATCGGCGCCATCGATACCGTCAGCTCGAGTCGAACCCTCATGGTGCGCGACATCACCGTGAACGCCCGCGACGTAGCCCACGGCGAGCAGATCGCCAAGAGGGTGCGAGGAGTGAAGGGCGTCAAGGTGCTCAACGTTTCAGACCCCGTGTTCCTGAAGCATCTGGGCGGCAAGATTGAGGTCGCAAGTCGAACCCCCGTCAAGACACGTAACGATATGTCCATGGTCTACACGCCTGGAGTGGGGCGCGTCAGCATGGCCATCCACCATGACCCATCGGCGATTTGGACGCTAACCGGCAAGGGCAACACCGTAGCAATCGTGACCGACGGCACAGCGGTGCTAGGCCTCGGCGACATCGGCCCCGGCGGCGCGATGCCCGTCATGGAAGGCAAGGCGGTGCTGTTCAAGGAACTTGCTGACGTGGACGCGTGGCCCGTCTGTCTGGACACCAAGGACGCAGACGAGATCATATCCATCGTCAAGGCGATATCCGTTGGCTTCGGCGGCATCAACCTGGAAGACATCTCCGCGCCTCGCTGCTTCTACATCGAGGATCGACTCAGGAACGAATTGGACATCCCCGTGTTCCACGATGACCAGCACGGGACAGCAGTAGTGGCCACAGCAGGTCTGCTCAACGCACTGAAGATCACTGGCAAACACATGGACGAGATAAAGGTGGTAGTCAACGGCGTGGGAGCCGGCGGTATCGCTTGCGCCAAGATGCTTATAGCTGCAGGGGCAACCAACATCATCGGTGTAGACACATCCGGAATCGTGTATCGAGGTCGTGACAACCGGGGTAACAAGGCCAAAGACGATTTCGCAGAGATATCCAACCCGGACAACATTGAGGGCGACCTTGCCAGGGCGATGCAGGGGGCAGATGTCTTTCTAGGCCTATCTGCGCCAAACACCGTGACCCCTGCGATGGTGTCGAACATGAACGACAGCCCTATCGTCTTTGCGATGGCCAACCCCGATCCCGAGATTTGGCCGGACGAGGTCAAAGGCATCGCCAAAGTCATGGCGACTGGCCGCTCGGACTACGCCAACCAGATTAACAACGCCCTCTGCTTCCCCGGCATGTTCCGGGGTGCGCTGGATGTCCGTGCAACGACGATCAACGAAGAAATGAAGTTCGCTGCAGCCCAAGCAATCGCCGCAGGGGTTCCGGACAGCGACTTGAACGAGGATTACATCATCCCAGGCATCTTTGACCTGAGTGTTGTTCGACGAGTCGCAAAAGAGGTAGCCGCAGCGGCACAGAAGACCGGCGTTGCCCGAAAGAAGCCCAACCAGATGAAGTCATACTCGCCGCCCAAAGCCCGCCGCTAGGGCCAGAGCCCTTTAGGCTCAGCATATACCGGGGGCACATCCCCCGGAGCGTGTATGGTTGAGACTGGCCTGCGGTCCAGAGGAGAACCCCTCTGGACTCCCCATATCGGCAGCGACATACAGGCTTTAGTCTCCGCCGGAGGCAATGTGGGCTTTAGTCTCAAAAATGAGTGGTGGGCGACACAGGACTCGAACCTGTGACCTCTTCCGTGTGAAGGAAGCGCTCTAACCGGCTGAGCTAGCCGCCCGTTTTCCGTTCCCGGTATATTTCGCTGAGGCGAGGAGACTAAAGTCCCACTGCCCCTCAGGGCAGTCCCCAGCATACGGAAACACCCTGGTGGCAAGGATAGGATTCGAACCTATGACCTAGCGCTTATGAAGCGCCCGCTCTGCCGCTGAGCTACCTTGCCACACGCGGTTCCAAGCCTTAGATAGAACAAATGCCCCGTCTGCAGCTACCTCTCAACTATAGCGGTGGTCTCCTTTGAGTGTCAACGAAACATGCTTCTAGCGTAGAACGGTTGCAAAAGAGACAAAGTCTCTCCCTTGTCCCGTTATGTAGCCTTGGAGTAGGATAGAGGTAGGAAGTCCGCTACGAATTACGCGCACCAGCCTCATCCCGGCGGCCATCCAAAATCTCACTTAACAGGTGTTGTGAATGACCACCCACTCCAGTCTTGTCCAGGCATCACAGGAAGTACAGGATCTCCGGTATCGTATCCGCCATTCCGCCAGCCACATCATGGCCGATGCGGTGTTGCAGTTGTTCCCGGAGTCCAAGTTTGCCATCGGGCCACCTACGGACGATGGTTTTTACTACGACTTCGAGGTATCTCGCCCTTTCACTCCGGAAGACCTGGAGAAGATCGACGCATTGATGCGGGAACGCATTGCCGCTGACGTCCCGTTCGTTCGAGCTGAGCTGAGTCGAGCCGAAGCCCTGGAAGCCTTCAAGGATCAGGGTTTCAAACAGGAGATCATCGAGGGAATCCCTGAGGACGAGGCGATCTCCACGTATCAGCACGGCCCCTTCACAGACTTGTGCGAAGGCCCCCATGTTGAGCACTCTGGCCAGGTAGCTGCATTCAATCTGCTGTCCGTTGCCGGTGCCTACTGGCGAGGCGATGAGCACAAACCCATGCTGCAACGCATTTACGGCACGGCATGGGAATCGCAAGAGGCGTTGGATCAGTACCTGACCATGTTGGAAGAGGCGGAGAAGCGAGACCACCGCAAGCTCGGTAGAGACCTCGATCTCTTCTCTATTTCAGACCAGGTCGGCCCTGGCCTTGTGATCTGGCACCCCAAGGGCGCTCGCACCAGGCTGATCATTGAAGACCTCTGGCGGCAGGAGCACCTGAACCGCGGATACGACATGGTTTATACGCCACACATCGGCAAGGAAGACCTGTGGCGCACAAGTGGTCACCTGGATTTCTACCAGGAGAGCATGTTCAGCGCCATGGACATTGATGGGCAAGATTACTATCCAAAACCCATGAACTGCCCCTTCCACATCCAGGTATACCAGTCCACCAAGCGGTCCTATCGTGAGTTGCCTATGCGTCTAACCGAGTTGGGCGCAGTGTATCGATACGAGCGAAGCGGCGTGCTCCACGGCCTCATGCGTGTACGCGGCTTCACCCAGGACGACGCCCACATCTTCTGCCTACCGGATCAGGTGGAGGAAGAGGTCATCGGGGTGCTGGACTTCACGTTCGACCTGCTGGGCGCGTTCGGCTTCACCGATTACGAGATATTCCTGAGCACCAAGCCTGAGAAGGCCGTGGGAGCAGACGAGGATTGGCAGCATGCCACAGAGTCGCTGCGCCGAGCATTGGACTCAAAGGGTTTACAATATGAAGTAGATGAGGGCGGCGGCGCCTTCTACGGCCCCAAGGTGGACATCAAGATCCGAGACGCCATTGGTCGCTCATGGCAGTGCACCACCGTGCAGTTCGATTTCAACCTTCCGGAGCGGTTTGACCTCTCCTATGATGGGGCGGACGGGCAACAGCATCGGCCGTACATGGTGCACCGTGCGCTGCTCGGTTCGATTGAGCGGTTCTTCGGCGTGCTGTTAGAGCACTACGGCGGTGCATTCCCGTTGTGGCTGGCACCCGTCCAGGCGGTAGTCATCCCCATCTCTGACCGCCACATTGAATACGCGGACGCTGTAGCCGTTCGATTGAAGGCCAAGGGCATCCGTGTAGAAGTGAACAACAAATCGGAGCGTATGAACGCAAAGATTCGCGACGCCCAGATGCAGAAGGTTCCCTACATGTTAGTGGTCGGGGACAAAGAGGCTGAGGCCACCGCAGCTGCAGTCCGACTACGAGACGGTACCGACCTGGGTGCCATCCCATTGGAGCAGGTTGAGGAGCGCATGACGTCAGAGGTAGCAGCCCGTTCCTGATTCCAGCCGAGAACGGTGCCAGAGGAGAAACAGAGACCACAATGCTAGATAGACTTTCCATGATAGAGCAGCGGTTCCATGAGCTTGGCGAAGAGATGAGCAAGCCCGGGGTAGCTTCTGACTACACCAAGATGCAGGCTATAGGTCGTGAACGCTCAGGGCTTGAACGCGTTGTGTCTCTTTCAACCCGGTATCGGTCTGTGATGAGTCAGATTGAGGACGCCCAGGCCATGTTGAAGGACGAAACCGATGCCGAGCTTCGAGCAATGGCCCAGGAAGACCTTGATGGCCTTGAAGCAGAACGTGGAACGCTAGAGACCGATATTCAAATCGGCCTGATTCCAGCCGACCCTGACGATGACCGCAACGTCATCGTAGAAATCCGGGCAGGCACGGGTGGCGAAGAAGCAGCACTGTTTGCTGCGGAGCTTGTGCGACTCTACACCCGCTTTGCCCAGCGTACAAACCGAAAGGTGCAAGTCCTAAGCCTCAGCGATACGGGCATCGGTGGAGTAAAGGAAGCCTCGCTGGAAATCACCGGCAAGGACGCGTTCAGTCGACTCAAGTTTGAGAGCGGCGTCCACCGTGTCCAGCGTGTGCCACTTACCGAGACGAGCGGTCGCATCCACACCTCTACGGCAACGGTGGCCGTGCTACCGGAAGCAGAGGAAGTGGACATCCAGATTGCCACCGATGACATACGAATAGACACCTATCGCGCCGGGGGGAACGGCGGCCAGAACGTTCAGAAGATTGAGAGCGCCATCCGCATCACCCACATCCCCACAGGCCTGGTAGTCACGTGTCAGGATGAACGATCCCAAGGACAGAACAAGATCAAGGCAATGACCGTGCTGCGTTCCCGGCTCTATGAGATGGAACGCCAGCGCAAAGAGGACGCTGAGTCTGCGGAGCGCCGCTCACAAATCGGCACCGGAGAGCGGTCTGAGAAGGTTCGAACCTACAACTACCCTCAGAACCGCGTAACCGACCATCGTATCAACTACAGCTCACATAACCTTGAGGGCGTCCTCGACGGCGATTTGGAGGACATCCTCGATGCCCTGGTCCAGGACGAGCGGGATCGCAGGTTGGAAGCGGCCCTGGCCACTTCATGACGCTGACTCCCCATCCCACGCTCCAACAATCCCGCTCTGACAAAGGAACCATGAATCCACCTCCGGAGACCCCTGCCATTACCGCTACTGCTGCAATCCAGTCCACCCGACTGGCTCTGAGAGAAGCTGGTATTGATGAGGCTCCACTTGAGGCAGAAGTCCTTGTCAGGCATGTGACCGGCATTGACCGCGCAGCCCTCTACGCGAACCCGGACCGGACCATTACAGACGCAGAATCGCAGCGACTGGCTGCGCTCTTGGCACGTCGACTGCAACGGGAGCCCCTTCCATACATCATGGGCCACTGGGAGTTCTACGGTCTGGACTACATCGTAAACAAATCAGTGTTGATTCCACGCCCGGAGACTGAGACCCTGGTTGAAGAAGCTCTGATTACTGCCCTACCAATGGCGCAAGAAAATCAGCACATTACCATCGTCGATGTGGGTACCGGCAGCGGCTGCGTGGCTATTTCCCTGGCTAAACGCCTGCCCCATGCCTCCGTAGTGGCCACAGACGTCTCTGCTGACGCCCTGGCGGTGGCTAGACAGAACGTTGAGCAGCACAATGCCCCGAGCCAGGTGCAATTGGTTGAGTGTGACCTCCTTTCGGGCGTAGAAGGCCCCATCGACATCATCGTATCGAACCCGCCGTACATACCCGACGGCGATATATCGACGCTGCAGCCCGAGGTGGCAGACTATGAGCCTCAAGTCGCCCTTGTCGGCGGCACTGACGGCCTCGCAATCATCAGACGTCTCCTCGAACAGGCTTCAAAGGTGCTGTCGCCCAACGGCGCAGTCATGCTGGAGTTCAACCCGCCCCAAAGTGAGGCATTGCTCTCAATAGCGCGAAGTATCTGGCCAGACGCAGAGCCTCGCGTGGTCAAAGACCTTGCAGGCCTTGACCGTGTACTGGTTGTAGAGCTAGAGGGACGGTCTATCGCGTGATCGTCCTAGATGTCTTCACAGGAATCATCCTGCCCGTGGTCCTGGTGGTCTTACTTGGGATGGCGCTGAGCCACTTCAAGAAAACCCCTGTAGGCCCTATGAGCCAGGCTGCGCTGTACCTCTTCAGCCCCGCGCTGGTGTTCCGCGGTATGGCCACTACCGATCTCCCCTTTGAGAGCATGGGCAAGATTGTTGTCTACACCATCCTCCTGACTGCCATCATGTTTATCATCGCCCACAGTACCGGGCTGGTAATGCGATTGGAACGCGGCGTTCAGAGTGCGCTGTTGATGGCGGTACTGTTCATGAACGCAGGCAACCTCCCTCTACCCATCATCCAACTTGCCTTTGGCGATGCGGGATTAGAGCGAGCGTTGGTGTTCTTCACAGCACAGGCGCTTGTCACCGCAACGCTCGGCGTGTTTATAGCCGCCAGGGGCACTCAGGGGGCAAAAGCATCGCTGGTAGCGGTAGCGGGCCAACCCATCGTGTACGCCGCGATAGCGGGCATCGCCGTCAATCTACTTGAAGTATCACTGCCGAATATGATTCTGCGACCTACGGAGCTTCTGGCGAACGCGGCTTTCCCCGCCATGCTGCTTGTTCTGGGCGGCAACCTGATAGCCCAGCGCGGCATCGAGGAGCTTCGGACGGTGGCTGTAGCTACTGTGCTGCGACTGTGGGTAGGACTGGCAGTGGCATTCGGCCTGCTGGAGCTACTGGCGTTCGATGAGTTGACTCGGAACGCGCTGCTGGTGCAGTCCGCCACACCTACCGCCGTCATCGTCATCGTCCTGACAACAGAGTTTAAATCAAAGCCAGGCATAGCAACGGGTGCCGTGGTGGTCTCAACCATCGCCAGCATACCCACATTGACGTTCCTGCTTGCTATCCTGACACGATGACAAGGTGGCGTGGGCCTTGACCCTATATGGCTGGAACCCTAAACTGTATCTGCGCGGGCGGTTAGCTCAGTGGCCTAGAGCACTGCATTGACATTGCAGGGGTCAGAGGTTCAAATCCTCTACCGCCCACCACACCATCTGTCAGGGACTAAAGCTCACAGGAGCCACTCCCGACAACTCGAGGCCCGCTTCTCTTCGTCTGATACCCCCCTCACTAGCCTTCCCACATGCCAGACATTATCATTGGGATTCATGATTCCTATGTATCTGACAGGAGGCTACCTATGGCGGAGACGATGGACTTTTTTGAAGCCCTCTATTCCCAGCGGGCGATTCGATATCTAAAAGAAGACCCGGTGCCCGATGAGATGATCAAGAAGATCATCGATGCCGGTATCCATGCCCCAAGCGGCGGCAACGCCCAGGGTTGGGCTTTTGTGGTCATCAAAGACGCTGAGACGAAGCGCAAGATGGCTCCGTTGTATGCAGCGGTATCAAGACCAGGCAACCATCCAGAGGAACTTACGAAGTCACAGCAACAAAATACGATCTCAAGTGACTACCTCGGCGATCACGCAGCCGAGGTCCCTGTGTGGCTCCTTGCTCTCACCAAACACCCCGGCGATGACATCACCCACGGCGCTTCAATCTACCCCGCCGTGCAGAACATGCTTCTCACAGCCCGTGTATTGGGACTTGGCAGCGTTATGACGACCCGTGTTCGCCGTGGTTACGAGAAAGAGATCAAGGAGTGGTTGGGTATTCCTGACGAGTACGTGACGGCATGCATGATCCCTCTAGGCTTCCCGCAGGACGGGCACCACTACGGCCCGACCACGCGTCGACCGGCCTGGGAAGTGACGCACTGGGATAAGTGGGGCGATCAGCAGCCGGAGGCCTAGCTTCCAGGTTTCGCCGGGTCAAAGATGGCCGTGACTTCTTGGTGTCCGCTAGCAGAGGGCAACGCTTCTTCACGTTGAAGGTCAAAGGCCTCCATGATGGGGATGTCGTTCATGGAGAAGAGGTAGGCTGGAGCATCGGCGTCGTTGACGTGCTCGTGCCACGCCCATGACGGGATGACAAAGCAATCACCCTGCTTCCAGTCGAACCGCTGCCCATCGATGACTGTGTGCCCGCTTCCCTTATGCACGTGATAAACAGAGCTGTGCGTGTGCCTGTGGGCCGACGTGTGCTCTGCCCCCCGCAGCATCTGCATCCAGCAACCCATCGTGCGTAGGGCGTGGCCGTTGTTCGGCCCGGCATACTCGATAGCTACGCCATCGAAGGGGCTGGTGGTCTCCATCGCCGCCAATCGAGCCAACGCAGGCTCCACCTCCGTCCATCGATAGACTAGATGTTGCGGCGCAGTGGCGTCGGGTTCCAGGGCCACGGGCCTCAGCAGGCTCTGCACGTTGCCGGCGCTGGTGATATCGCGGGGTTTGGTCTCCGGCAGGTACAGGTCAGGATGCATCTCGTACACGGCGGCGCCCAATCCGAACACGAACGGCGAGTCCAACCCATCGAGCCACGTAACGTTCTCCGTGCCCTCGTTGCGATGCTCATGCCAGAGCCAGTTCGGCGTCAGAACCAGGTCGCCTACGTGGACGGGGACAACCTCGCTCTCAACGTTCATCATGGCGCCCTCGCCCTCAATGATGAAGCGAAGGGCTGACGGGGTGTGGCGGTGGGCACGAGCTACTTCGCCCGGCTGGATCATCTGGATAGCTGCGTACAGGGTCTGGGTGGCCCCTGCCAGGTGCTTGAGGGCCGGGTTGAACAGAAACACCGCTCGACGCTCGCCCAACTCCTCCATCGGCAGGAAGTTACCGGCTTGATTCACCAAGCGACTCATAACGTCCCAGCGCCAGAGGTACGGCTTTACCTCCGGAACCTCGCGGGTCATACGCCACAGACCCTCCAGGTTGTTCTGGAGCATCTCCGTGTAAACGGCCTCAAGCTCTACGGCTGCGTCCTTGTCGTCCATGCGGCACCTCTGTTGCAGTTAGGGAATGAGCAGCAGTTTCCCTGTGGTCAAACGTCCTTCAAGTTGTCGATGCGATTCTGCGGCCTCGCTCAGCGGGAAGGTCTGGGAGATGCTGAGCTTCAGCTTCCCGGAGTTTATCCAGTCGAAGATGGCCCCTGAGCGCATCTCAATCTCCGCTCGGTCCAGCGTGTAGCTCACCAGGGTCGGCCTGGTCAGGAACAGCGATTTCGGGTTCAGCGTTGCCAGGGGAACCGGTGGCACCGGGCCGGCTGCAGCACCATAGGAGATCATGTACCCACGAATCGCCAGCGACGCGATGCTCTGCTCGAATGTGGTCACACCTACGGCGTCGTAGGAGACCTGCACGCCTTTGCCGTCTGTGATGCGCTTGACCTCTTCGGCAAAGTCCTGGGTTGAGTACATTACCACATGGTCGGCACCGGCTGCCTTGGCAATCTCAGCCTTCTCGCCCGTAGACACCGTGGTAATAACCTGTGCGCCCCGTATCTTGGCCATCTGGATGAGTAGCTGCCCTACACCACCTGCGCCAGCATGGATGAGCGCCGTGTCACCGGGCTTGAGGGGGTAGGCGTCATGGCTGAGGTAGTGGGCCGTCATGCCCTGAAGCATAGCGGCGGCAGCCTGCTCAAACGTGATGGACTCGGGGATTTTCATGAGTCGCCACGCAGGCACAGCGCCTACTTCCGCATACGCACCAGGTCCGCTGGAGTAGGCCACGCGGTCACCTACTGCAACTTCGGTCACACCTTCGCCCAACTTTGTCACCACGCCTGCACCCTCAATGCCGGGAATGGCGGGCATCTTGGCCGGGTGGTTTACGCCACTACGTGAGTAGACGTCCGTGTAGTTCACACCTGCGGCCTTGATTTGCACCTGCGCCTGTCCAGGTCCGGGCTCCGGAGCATCAACGTCCGTATACTTCATGACCTCCGGACCACCGACCTCTGTCATCTGTATTGCTTTCATGGTGTTCTCCTTGTGTTGTTGTCGATGGTTACGTAGTCACAGATGTGCCGTAACGATCTTGGATTGTAGTGGGATGTGCGGTCATGATACGTGCCCAGGCGAGGCTCGCATAGATGCACCCTATCGCGGGGGTTGCACTTGCCCCGACTGCATGATGATTCCCTTCAATCCGCGCCACATGCGGTTGAGGAGCCTGAGGTTATCGGCATCAGGCTCCTGCCCACCATACCGTGAAGCTACGTACGCCTCTGTAATAGCATCCAGTGCATGTTCCTGAGTGGTGTCCAGAGGCTCAATGCGACCCTCGTACTCGTATGGCGTTTCGGCGTTTCGGCGTGGTCTGCCGATTGCTCCGCCCTCCCACAAGAGACCCTGGTATATCTCTTTGATGGTGAACTCCCGTTGGTCTTCTGCTGCCGCGGTCACGGAATCGGGTACCGGCATGGGCTGCGACTCGGGGTCGCGCTTTCGTTTGAACCAGCCAAAGATGATTGAAAGGAACGACCTCAGATCGCCTTTGACCCCGGCCCACGCGCCAAGCGACTCACTGCTACCCTCTTCCTCTTCATCCTTCTCGCCACGTCGGAACTTGGAGAGCGCCTTGTATAGGATAAGGATGACTACGATGGCAGCTATGATTCCAACCGTCCATTCAACGGCAATCACTACGCTATCCGGTAGCACGTACCCCGCATTGTCCTCGGGGAAAGAGGCCCCCTCTTCCGTCAGTTCAGGTGCGCCGCCCCCAGGTTCTGGTTCAGGGTTAACCTGCCCCCCAAGCTTCTGCAGCAGCCAGATGAGGCCGCCAGCCACAAAACCCAGGGGCCAGATGATGCCGTACAGAAGGATGGCGGTCACGCCCTTGGCAATCAGGGTTATGGGAATCAGCAAGAGCGCCGCTATATCAAAGGAGAAGATGGCTGAAACCAGGAGAGACACCAGGACCATTACAGTGACCACAATTAGGGGAAAGGCCATCCACTGTCGAATGGAAGGGGCATCGTCGTCCGAGCGTCGGATCATCTCACGTCGGATGTTGCGGAGGTTTGCCAGGGCAATCGCCACCATCCCTGCGCCGAAGTAGGCCACGCCGTACACCCCCAGCGAGACCATCGGGTGCCGACTATCGCCACTCTCGTCAGTGATCATGGCAAAGACAAAGGCCAGCAGTACAGCAGCCAGCCCCAGGAGGAATCGCCTGTGCAGGGTCTCTATCGTCGGCAGGTCTATAGTGACTGAGATGCCGCGCCACAGAAGGAAGACGCTGTAAGCAGCTGCGCCAAGGAGGAAGGAGATGTCACTGCCTACGTAGCTGAACCAATCGAAATCAAACAGGCCATACCCGCCAGACATGTCTATCCGTATTACTACGACTACCAGCACCACTTGGAATGGGAGGATGAATGCGCGCAGACGCTCCGCGTTCCACTTGCCGTTCTCTGCCAGCATCGAGGGTGCAAGGGCTCCTGCTGCCAACGTAGCCGCGCCAAGCAAGCTGAGTGGAGGACTTGCCCAGCCAATCCAGCCCCACTCGCTTACGGCAACCAGTGCAGAGTAGCTCCACAGCAACTCCAACAGAACGATGACTGCGGGAAGCAATCTCGTCATGAGCGGCCAGCCCTTTGGCGCAACGTGTTCATCTCGCCGTCACCTCAAGCGCCTCAACCAAGTCCTGGTGGATGCGGTCCGACACGAAGTGCGTTGGGACATCGCGCGGTATCACCATGTCGGTCGTGTTGCCCACCTGTATCAGCGATACGCTACGCCCGGCACGCTTGAAGCGTCGTATGGAGCCGACGAGCGACCCCGTGGGGGTTGGCGTGACGATGACGATACTGGCACCCCACGGCAGGTTGCGACCCTCCATGGACAACATGCGTTCAATAGTCTGCAGCGGCCAACCCTGAGGGTGCGCCAGTGCTGCCAAAATACGTTGAAGATGGTCCGGGTGCCTTGAGGGTGCCAACCGGATGGGCTCCCTGGTACCCCGATAGGGTTCATTCACAAAAAGACCTACGTTGTGCCCGGCGTTGATGGCATGGCTGGCAATCGAACTCGCCACGATAATCGCTGACTCCAACGGGCCTTCCAGCGGGGCTTGGAACCGTGTCTCCATGGTGTTCACATCGAGGAAGATGACCAGGTTGGGGGTAGTGGTGCTCTCCAACACTTTAGTCTGCAGATCGCCTCGACGTGCAGTCGCCTTCCAGTGGATGCGATTGAGGGGGTCTCCCTGGACATAGTCTCTGCTGGTGACAATACGAAGCGGGTCTTCAAACAACTGACGCCGTATGCGCCGCTCACCCAGTATCTCCGTAGACGGTAGCCCCAGCTCTTTCAGCGATAGTATCCGAGGGTACACCAACAATCTGTCTGTCTTAGTGCTCTTTGCCTCCTGGTTGGTGAAACCAAAGGGGTCCCGGACTTTGATAATTGAGGGGCCAAAGGTGTAATAGCCACGCTTTGAACACTCGATCTGATAACGTCTGGTGACTTTGTGGTACCAGCCCATGGACAGGAAGCTTGAGAGGTTGATCCGAAAGGGATCGGTTGCCGCAGGGATGGCTGAACCGCGGATGACCTTTAACTCCTCCGGCGCTTCAAGTCCCACTTCAACAACCGGGAGAGGCAGCATTTTGCGATTAGTTACACTTACGTCTACGGTGATGGTATCGCCAAAGAAGGCCTTCTCACTGCTTATATGATGTTCATGGGTGACTCGAGATAGGGCGAAGTGGCTCCAAATTCTGATAAGCAGTCCGGTCAGGAACACAAGGAGGGTGACGAGTAGGAGGGGGATTTGCTGGGTAATAAGGGAGACGATAAGGAGCGTCAGGGTTATAAGAAGCCAGCTCTCGCCAACCAACGTTAATCTGCCGTGGCAGAAGCGGTAGTAGCGGCGCTCATCGTCTCTACAGGTGCCGCTACAGAATCCACAATCTCTTTAAGCACATCTGAAAGTGAATCCCCCCGCAGGTTGCTCTGAGCATGCATGCTGATGCGGTGCTCAAAGACCGCCGGCACAAGGGTCTTCACATCGTCGGGGATGACGTAGCCACGGCCCCTCACTGCGGCAAGGGCCTGCGATGCATGGAGCAGCCCCAACATCGCCCTGGGACTGGCGCCCAACTCTATCTGCGGGTGGTTCCGTGACGCATGGGTGAGCTTGCTGATGTACTCTCGCACGTCTGCTTCCACCGTCACGTCCCGGCAAAGGCCCTGCAACGTCACAAGGTCTTCGGCAGACAAAACGGGTTCAATATCTTCAACGGGGTTGTCCTTCATGAACCGATCCAGGATAAGGGCGTCCTCTTCCTGGGTGGGGTAGCCCATGCGGACCCGCAGCAAGAACCGGTCAAGCTGGGCCTCCGGCAATGGGAAGGTGCCTTCCAACTCAATGGGGTTCTGCGTGGCCAGCACCAGGAACGGCCTGGGGAGAGCCATACTCTCACCCTCTGCCGTCACCTGCTTCTCTTCCATAGCTTCCAGCAGTGCGGACTGCGTACGAGGTGTAGCGCGGTTGATCTCATCTGCCAGCAGCACCTGCGTAAAGACCGGCCCCTGCCGAAAGGCAAAGTCGCCGGTCTTCTGGTCAAACACGTGGGTTCCGGTTATGTCAGACGGCAGGAGGTCAGGCGTGAACTGCACTCGACGGAAGGTGCAACCCAGCGAACGGGACATGGAACGGGCCAGCATCGTCTTACCAATGCCGGGCACATCCTCAATGAGGACATGGCCATCGCAAAGGATAGCGACCAAGAGTAACTCGGCCACATCCCTCTTACCCACCATGACCCGCTCTATCTGGTCATTGACCTTCCGCGCCGCCTCAGCGACGGCATTCACGCCCGTACCTACCATATGTTCTCTAGTTACCTCGAAACTTGTTCAATTATGCGGCTATTCCAGTGTTGAAGATGACAGGAAGTCGAAAATCGCTGCATCAGAGTCCAATACGATCGTGTCGTTTTCAGTCAAGAAGACTTCATAAGCCTCCAGGCTCCTCAGGAACCGGAAGAACTCCGGGTCACGCTCAAGGGCCTTTGCGAAAATCTCAATGGCTCGACCTTCAGCCAAACCACGGATCTCCAGGGATTCACGGTTGGCGGCAGAAAGGATCTCCACCACTTCCCTGTCAGCATTTGATTCTACGGTCAGCTTGGTGCGCTCGCCCTCGGCACGCTCCTGGTTCGCAACACGGGATCGTTCTGCGTTCATTCTTGCGAACACGGACTCTGCGATGGACAGAGGGAAGTCCGCGCGCTTGATGCGGACGTCAATAATCTCGATTCCCAGGCTGGTTCCGTTCTGGCCGCTGGTATTTGCGATGATTTGGGAAGCCGCCAATACGCGAGCCATGACCTCTTGCCGTTTCTCTGTAATAATGTCCGATTGGTTGTCGCTTGCGACTTCCTTCTTCAACTCAGAGTTGACGATGTCACCGACTTTGGGGCCGGCGGCGTTCAGGTCAAACAGGTTCTGAAGGAACAACAGAGGGTCGGTGATCCGGTAACGAGCATATGCATCGATTACCAGGTTCTTCTTGTCCAGCGTGATGAAGTTCGCCGGCGGAATGTCAAACCGTTGTAGCCGGTTATCAAATATCCTCACTGAGTCTACGAAGGGGGTCTTGAGCTTCAATCCAGGTGATGTGTGGCTGCCCTGGAACTCACCCAAGCGGGTCACTACAGCGACTTCCGTTGAGTCAACCACGAAAATGCTCTGCGAAATCAGAACCAGGGCAAAGACTAATGCTATACCGCCAATTATTAAGAATTTCATTATTGGGCACCCCCTTCAGTCTGGGAACCCGTTAAGGGTAGGAACTGCAACGGGCTTCCGGTGTCACCGTCGAGGATGAACTTACGCACCTTCGGCAGGATCCGTTCCATTGCTTCCAGGTAGAGTCGATCACGGGTGACGTCCGGTGCCTTGGCGTATTCCTCCAAGACGGCCAGGAACTCAGCGGCCCTACCTTGGGCTTCGTTGATTCGCTGGGCTTCAAAAGCTCGTGCTTCGTTCAGTACTCGCTCCGCGTTACCTTGAGCACGGGGGACGATGTCCGCTGCGTACGCCTGGGCTTCGTTGTCCAAGCGCTCTTTGTCTTCTTTGGCGCTCACAACGTCGTCAAACGCTGCCTGCACCTGGTCTGGCGCTCGTACGGTCTGTAGCTGTACCTGCTCAACCAAAATGCCCGTTGCGTACAAGGCCAGGAGTGAAACCATGCTGTCTTTGACTTCCTGCTCAATGATGCCTCGCTCGGAAGTCAGCACATCGTCGATGATGCGTTGGCCGATAACGCCGCGAAGTGACACTTCTGCAACGTCCTTCAACGTTCGTCCGTCAGGCCTATCGCCGATGCCACGGTCCAGCTCACCTGGGTCCCGGACGTTCAGGACGAAATCGCGGATGTTGGATATGCGGTACAGGACCACCATCTCCACGTCCACAATGTTCTCGTCACCGGTGATCATCAGGGCCTCCACCGGGTTGGTGCTGACAACGCCGCTGGGCAGGCTTCTGAAGCCGACCTCCATGCGCTGTACCTGGGTCACCTTGACGATGTCATGCTTGGCTATAGGTGACGGTGGGTGCCAGTGCAAGCCTGGGCCAGCGACGTCTGTTACTTCACCGAAGCGACGCACCAGCGCCTGCTCGTCAGGATCCACCGTGTAGATGCCGGTTGCCAGCCACAGCAGTAGTAGGACTGCTATACCGCCGAATAAAATCGTGCCTTTCAGCGCCTTGCCGACATGGGAGGACCAGTTACTGAACCGATCCCGTCCCTGCCGTAGCAGACGCTCCCATTCTTCAGATCCGCCTGGTCGTTGCATAGGTTCTCCTTTATTTACCTCTGTTTATACCCTGTCTCAAATACGGGCATACAGCTTTTCAAATGGATAGTAGGTTCGGACACATAGGATACACGAAGCTGACGTTCCTGAATAGCTAGGCCTCACATGTTATACGTAACTGAAAGGCATGAAGATGTCAGCCTACCCTTTGGCTATGACGGCTGCTACTTCGGTCAGGGTGACTTCCTGCTGATCACCGGTGCCCATGTTCTTCAGCTGCGCTGTGCCTGCAGCGACTTCCGTATCACCTATAACTAGGGTGAACCGCGCGCCCATAGCCGTTGCATGCCGCATCTGCCCCCGGAGGCTCCGACCTGGTTGGGTCAGCACCGCCTTCAAGCCACCGTTGCGTAATTGAGATGCCAGCTTTGCCGCTACCGGTGCAGCTTCTTCCCCCAGGCTGACCACCACAGCGTCCACTACATTGTCTGCGTTGTCCGCAATCGCCGCTTCCTGTCGTTTGACGTTCAGAACCAGCCGCTCTATGCCGGAGCCGAACCCGACACCGGGAGTGGGCTTGCCCCCAAGCTGCTCGATAAGCCCATCGTATCGGCCACCACCCAACACGGTGCTCTGGGCACCCTCTTCCGGTGGTTGTATCTCAAACACCGTACGTGTGTAGTAGTCCAGGCCTCTCACCAGGCTGGAATCAACCCTGAATGGGATTTCCAATGCGGTGAGGTAGCCCTGCAATTTCGAAAAGTGGTCTGCACATCCCTCGCAGAGGTGATCCGACATCTGGGGGGCAGCCGCGATGTACTCCTGGCAGGCGAAGTCCGTTCGTTTGCAGTCCAGCATCCGGAGCGGATTCCGTTCAAACCGCATCCGGCAATCAGGGCAGATCTTGTCCAGATGTGGTTGATAGGCTGCTTTCAGCGTTTCCAGATACTTGGGCCTGCACTCAGGGTCACCAATACTGTTGATGACCAATGAAAGTCCTTTAAGGCCCAGCGCCTCCGTGAAGCGCCAGCCAAGGTCGATGACCTCCGCGTCCACTGAAGAGTCAGCATCACCGATGGCCTCTACGCCGAACTGGTTGTGCTGACGGAACCGGCCAGCCTGAGGTCGCTCGTACCGGAAGATGGGGCAGAAGTAGTGCATTCGCACCGGCTGCGGCATGGAGGACATGCCGTGCTCCAAATAGGCTCGACAGACCGGAGCGGTGCCTTCAGCGCGCAGCGTCATCATCTCATTGCTGCGATCAGGGAAGGTGTATGTTTCCTTCTCAACGATGTCCGTACCTTCGCCGACGCCTCGCTCAAAGAGGGCTGCCTGCTCGAACACCGGCGTATCGATTCGACCGTACGAGAACCGGCGGGCCATCTCCTGGGCTGTAGATATGACGTGTCGCCAGTGAGGTTGGTCTTCTGGAAGGATATCTTGAGTACCCCTGGGGAGTCGGAACTGCACGGAGTCCTCCGATACGTTTTTGGATACAATCTAGCAAGGCCAGCATAGCGCACGGTACTCAGACCGTAAAGGCAGTATCAGGTGGGAGGAACTTCCCCTATGCAAATACAGGAATTGTAGCTACACTGAATTACGGGCCATGAGCCCGCTTGCCGGAGGGAGCAGATGGCCGTTGAACTGGCCGACTTGCTGGAGCGAGCAAGTACATATCTGTCAGAGGACCGTCTTCAGCTTGTGCAGCAAGCTTACGAGTTTGCTGCAACCCAACATGATGGCCAATTCCGCATGTCCGGTGAGCCCTACATCGAACACCCCCTGAACGCTGCCCTCTACCTTGCCGATCTCAAACAGGACTCCGCCACTCTAGCCGCCACCCTTCTCCACGATGTCATTGAGGACTGCAACCTTTCCAAAGAAGAGCTTGAGGAGAAATTCGGCGCAGAGGTATCCCGACTGGTAGACGGCGTCACAAAACTGACACGCATCGACCTCATTTCCGAGGGTCGACTCGACGAGGAAATCACCGACAGTCGCGCGCAAGCAGAGAGCATCCGCAAGATGCTGGTAGCCATGGCAGAGGATGTCCGGGTGGTCGTCATCAAGCTAGCCGATAGGCTCCACAACATGCGGACATTGAGTGCCCTGCCCCTCAAGCGACGGCGCGCTGTAGCCCAGGAAACACTGGACATCTACTCACCCCTGGCCCACCGCCTTGGTATGTGGGACATCAAATGGCAACTTGAGGACATGGCTTTCCGTGCCTTGAACCCGGAAGGGTACAAGGACATATCCCGTCGATTGGCCACGAGGCGCGTCGAGCGTGAGGCATACCTTGAACGCCAGTGCCAGTCCCTCAGGGAAACGTTGGAGGCCGCTGGCATAACCGCTGATCTGAACGGTCGGCCCAAGAGCATCTACAGCATCTACAACAAGATCCAGAAGTATTCGGCACAAGGTAAAGAGTACGACGAGATCTATGACCTCTATGCAATCCGAGTCCTAGTAGACACCAACTCGGATTGCTACAACACGTTAGGCGTGGTTCACCAACTCTGGCATCCGGTCCCTGGCCAGTTTGACGATTACATCGCCACCCCAAAAGAAAACATGTACCAGTCGCTGCACACCACCGTGATGTGCGAGGGCGGCATTCCTCTGGAGGTTCAGGTCCGCACCTTTGAGATGCACAACCTTGCCGAGTACGGCGTAGCCGCTCACTGGACCTACAAGGAAGGTGCATCCAAGGACGGCCAGTTTGAAGAGAAGATGGCCTGGCTGCGTCAGTTGCTGGAATGGCAGCGAGAGGTGGCAGGCACAGACGAATTCCTGGAGTCCGTGAAGACCGACATCTTCCGTGACCAGGTATTCGTGTACACCCCCAAGGGTGAGATACGCGAACTGCCGTCAGGCTCGACGCCAATCGACTTTGCGTACCACATCCACACAGACCTGGGCCATCGATGCATCGGCGCCAAGGTCAATGGGCGCCTTATGCCCCTGGACACTGTCCTTCAAAACGGTGACACCGTAGAGGTGGTCACCAGCAAGGTTGCCAGAGGGCCGAGCATGGATTGGTTGAACTCCGCACTTGGTTATGTAAACACAGCCTCCGCCCATCAAAAGATTCGCCAGTGGTTCCACAAGCTGGAGCGGGGTGCCCATATGGAGCAGGGACGCGAGTTGCTGACCAAGACCCTCCGTCGGCTGCCACGCTCCATTACAGAGACGGACGCCATGAAGGCGCTGAAGTTTGAGACTGTGGATGAGCTTTACATTGCCCTAGGCAGTGGCAACTTGAGCGCAGCACAACTGGAAAACCGCTTGAGCCCCCAGCAGGAAGAAGCCCCTGCTCCAGCCACGAACCACAGCCAACCGCCGGAAAGTCCGACGACGGGCATCCAGGTGCTTGGTGTAGGCGATCTGCTGACACGGACGGCCCGCTGCTGCAACCCGGTGCCCGGCGATGAAATCATTGGTTACATCACTCGCATACGTGGCATAACCGTCCATAGGTCTACCTGTCCCAACGTGATAAACGAGGACGAAAAGGAACGGCTCGTCTCCGTCAGTTGGGGTCCATCTCAGAACCTTCATCCGGTCCGTGTGGAGATTACCTCCTGGGATCGCGTTGGCCTCCTACGGGACATCACCACAATGGTCTCAGGTGAGAAGGTGAACATCGCCGGTGTGGTCACCGCTGAGCCGGGAGACGGCACCGCAGTCATCACCCTGACCCTCTATACCACCGGCGTATCTCAACTCAGCCGGCTTTTCTCCCGCCTCGATGGCATCAAGGGCGTCCTCAATGTGAACCGTCCTGCAGCCGGAACCACCGCTGCCACAAAACCTTAGAATCACCAAATTTCAATCCTCGTTCTATCCGGGGCTGTCCATACCCCTACATTTCAGGTATAATGCCTTGGAACAAATATGGAGGATGTCTGTAGTGCCAAGTGAACGTTCAGCCAGGGTGACCCTTCGTCGATCTCTTCGAAACCGCGTCGTGAGGCGGAGTCTGCGTACGTCTCGTACAAAGGCACAACGCGTCTTGGTCACCGGTAGCGCAGAAGAGGCGCAGGCTGCTGTAAAGAAGACCATCACTGACTTGGACGTAGCTGCACGCAAAGGCGTCATCCATGCCAACAAGGCTGCACGCACCAAGTCACGCTTGGCCAAGAAGCTCAACGCAGCCGTAGCAGCAGCATAGGCAGTTCGCCTCTCTACACTGCGATGCATACCGTTCGGGCCATCGCAGTCCTCATAGCGAGTCCGTTGGATTCTTCACGCTTGCTAACTGTCCGTCGTCCCGATGACGACGAGGACTTGCCCGGCGTTGGGGGTCTCGCCGCCACCTCTCTCAAAGATGATGAATTGGTTGAGGCCGCTGCCCATCGATTAGGTACACGCAAGTTGGGCGCAAACGTAACCCTCGGCGCTATGCTGGCAGAAGGTAGCCAAGAGAGCGCGGCACAGCACTTCTCCCTGAGCCTTTACGCCGCAACCCTCGACGCTACCTCGCCGGAACTCCCTGAGTCAAATGACCAGATTGATGGCTCCACGTATTACACTGATTGGCAGTGGGATCTCCGCGAATCCCTGAGCCAAGGCGCACAAATGGGTTCTCTCTGTTGCCAATTAGCACTCCAAGACAACTCCACAGAAAGTATGTAACGCTTCAATGGAACAACACGTAATGGTCAGGTTCTACCACGAGATCGCCCTTAAAGGCGGCAACCGTCCGTGGTTCCTCCGACAGATGGGGAACAACCTGAAGCGTGCGCTTGCCGGCACAGGAATCACCACTTTCAAGCGCGATTCCATGATGGCCACGTTCAAGCTGAAGAGCCCGGACCAATGGCCCCTGGTCAAAGAGCGGTTGGAGCACGTCATAGGCGTTGAGCGCTTTGGGCGAGCATACCGTGTGGATGCGACCATCGAGGCGATTCAGGAAGCAGTGCCGTTCATGCTGGAAGGCCAGAACCCAACTTCTTTCCGAGTGACTGCCCGACGAACCGACAAACGGTTCCCCATGACTTCTCCACAAATCAACGAGCTGGTTGGTGGACAGATCATAGACCTGAAAGGCTGGTCGGTTAACCTGAACAACCCTGACTTTGATTTACAGATCCAGACCACAGGAAAAGATACACTCCTATCCTCTGAGGTGCTTCGCGGGCCAGGTGGAATGCCGGTCGGCGTTGGTGGGCATGTCGCTATGCTGTTGTCGGGCGGCATCGATTCCCCGGTGGCCGCGTACCAGATGATGCGACGCGGGTGCAAAGTCACCTTTATCCACTTCCACAGCTTCCCGCTGGTGGATGGCACATCCAAGGAGAAGGCTGGAGACCTGGTGGAACTGTTGACCCAGTACCAACAGGTCTCACGATTGATCATGGTTCCTTTCTCAGCGGCGCAGCAACGAATCATCGTCACAGTGCCCCCGGCGTACCGCGTTACCATCTACCGTCGGTTCATGCTGCGCATCGCCCAGGAATTGGCTCTCAAGTACGGTGCAGGCGCCCTGGTAACCGGTGACAGCCTGGGGCAGGTCAGCTCCCAAACCCTGGAAAACATGACGACCATTGGCACGGTAGCAGACAAGCTACCCATCTTCCGGCCGCTTCTGACCATGGACAAAGAAGAGATCATTGATAAAGCACGTCCTCTGGGTACCTATCCCATCTCCATCATCCCGGATCAGGACTGCTGTTCACTCTTCGTACCCAAGCACCCTGTAACCAAGAGCAGGGTGGAAGACGTTGTACGGATGGAAGAGGATCTGCCCGTAGACGAGATGGTTCAGGAAGCACTGGACGAGGTTGAGGAGCAGACCTACCACTGGCCGCCTTCTGCAGCATCTGAAAGAGTTGCAGAAGAGGCTCGTTCAGGCTAGCAATCCACCAAACTCTGACCTAATTCTCTCCCGATGCTATCTGTTTTGGTATTGACATGTCCTGAGAGCCTTGGTAGTCTAATTCCAGAACATCCGTTTCTAAACATAACTTCGGCCACTGGAGGAGCCAATGGTGCCCCAAACGAAAAACATGTCCGATCGACAAAGCAAAATGTTGGAATTCATTAGAGGATTCCTGAAGGATCACCCCTATCCTCCCTCAGTCAGAGAAATTCAATTGGGTTGTGCTATAAGCTCCACCTCTGTGGTGGATTACAACCTGCACATACTGCGGAGGGAAGGCTACATTAAGCGTTCTCCGGATATTTCCCGTGGCATTGAGTTGCTTGAGCACAACAAAGCCCGTTCAATTGTCGCACCCGGCTCCATCTCCATTCCGATTCTTGGAGCGATTGCCGCTGGCGAGCCATTGATGGCTTTCCCTGACTCCGCAACTGACGATGGTGCAGAGACGATTGATTTCCCAACGTCCATGCTGCGTCAGACTGAATCGCTTTTCGCACTGAAGGTGAAGGGCCAGTCCATGATCGAAGACCTTATCGATGACGGTGATATCGTGCTGTTCCAACGGCGTGATACCGCACAAACCGGCGAGATGGTGGCTGCATGGTTGAAGGAACGGCAGGAGGCAACACTCAAGCGTTTCTTCCCAGAGGGTGACAAGGTACGCCTGCAACCCGCGAACAGCAGCATGTCCCCCATCTACGTAGACGCATCGGACGTTGAAGTCCAAGGCGTAGTGGTAGGCGTCATCAGGATGTACAACTAGCAGCAAGAACTATTCCCAGAATATTAAGAAGCCCCCGCCAATTGAATGGCGGGGGCTTCTTCGTTTCTCAAGTTACTAGTCGCTAGCCTTCAGTGATGTAACGGTATGCCGACAACGCTGCAGTGATGCCGTCGCCGACTGACGTTCCTAGCTGTCTGTCGGAGTACTGTCGTACATCTCCCGCCGCGAAGACACCGGGCTTGTCCGTCTCCATCCTGATGTCAGTGATGACGTGACCACCTGGATCCAACGTAACGGTCCCTTGCAGGAAGCTAGAGTTGGGGTGAAAGCCTATGTAGATGAACACACCTGACGTGGGATACTCAAACTCTTCGCCAGTCTTCAGGTCTTCCAGCAACACACGGTCAACTTGTCCGTTTCCGCGTATCTCCTTGACCGCATGGCTGAGCTTGAAGCTCACGTTCTCTGTGCTATATGCCCGATCCTGTAACACCTTGGTTGCACGCAACTCGTCACGACGGTGCACAATGGTCAGGCTGTTGACGATACGGCTCAGATACATACCTTCGTCAATGGCAGCGTCTCCGCCACCCACAACCACCGTGTCCTGCCCCTTGAAGAAGTTGCCATCGCAGGTTGCGCAGTACGTTACACCGCGGCCTGCAAACTCATCTTCGCCAGGGACTTCAAGCTTGTTGTGCTCTCCCCCGGTGGTGATGATGATGGTCTTTGCCGTGTATTCACGCTCTTCTCCAACCACCACCTTGACGTCTCCGTCCACCTTCAGCTCAATCACCTGGTCAAAGGCGAACTCCGTGCCGGTTTTCTCCGCTTGACGGTGGATAGCCGTTCCGATGTCCGGACCCAGGACTCCATCAGGGAAGCCCGGATAGTTCTCAATATCGGAGGTGTTGAGAATCTGGCCACCTGGAGCCAACTGCTCAACAATCAACGTTTTCATCTGTGCCCTGGTGGTGTAAATAGCGGCGCTGAGCCCCGCAGCCCCTCCACCAACTATTACTACATCGTATTCTGCATCCATGTCTGTCTTCCTCATTCCCGGGATTGTCTGTCACTGCTATTGTATGTCACTACGCTAGTCTCGAACAGGTGGTTCCCAATTGCGATTTCATAAACTTTGATGCAATTCCCAACCTCGAGATACTGGCGTGACTCGCCAATGCTGTGCCTCGATGACGATACGTACAATATTGCCCCCACGAATGCCTTGACCATCACCCGAAACATTGTTACGCTTTCCTAAAATAATGAACGAGAAGTCATCGCCCCGTTGTAGCGGGGTACACGCCCAAGACAAAGGCGTAGCGAGTTTCCAGAGCCGCCGACCAGATTATCCGGCAGCAGACTCGCAAGAATATGGTTTTATCACCCTTCGGAATGTCCGAAGGGTGTTTTTTTGTGGCTTCTCTCAGAAAGGGGTGCCACTCTCACAACATTCCCTGACTTCCACCATAGTCATACCAAACACAATTTGAGAAAGGAGACCATTCATGCGATTAGCATTTTTACCCAGAGAAGAGAAGTTCTTCTTCCTACTCCATCAAAGCGCCATGAACATCCATAAGGTGGCTATCAAGCTTCAGGATCTCATGGAGGATTACACCAACGTTCCAGCCAAGGTGGAAGAGATCAAAGTTCTGGAGGAGTTTGGGGATGAAGCCATCCACCAGATCATGCAAGCCCTCCATCGCACGTTCGTGACGCCGCTGGACCGCGAAGACATCGCCCTCCTGGCCGAACGGCTTGACGATGTTGTAGACGCCATCGAAGAGGCAGCACGCACAATGCTGGAATACCGGGTGGAAGCGCCCACACAATACGCGATAGAGATGTCCCGGGTCATCACTCGCTGTGGCGCGGTGCTTGAAAAGGCAGTTGGCCTGCTGAGTTCCCGAGGCGGAAAGCTCAAGGAGATCCTTCCCCACGCTGTGGAATTGAACAGCCTGGAAAATGAGGGCGACCAAATCAACAGCCGCGCCATGGGTGCACTGTTCAACGACAGCAACGATACCATCTTCATCCTGAAGTGGCGCGACATCTACTCCTATCTTGAGGACGCAACAGACAGAGCGGAGGACGCAGCCAACGTCCTGGAAGCGATTGTGCTCAAGCATGCGTAAAACTACGAACGAAGGGAGGGCCACCCCCCGATGACCGACTCCAGTGACATACTACTGGTCATCACGATTGCCCTCTCGCTAGCCTTCGCTTACTCCAACGGCATCAACGATGCTGCAAACGCCATAGCCACAGTCGTGTCTACACGCGCACTTCGCGCCTCCCACGCTGTAATCCTGGGCGCGAGTATGAACTTCGTGGGCGCACTGACTGGCTCTGCGGTCGCCGCAACCATCGGCAGCAAAGTCGTACGGCCGGAATTCGCCACAGAAACAACGGCATTAGGCGCCATTGGAGCCGCAGTCCTCTGGGTCATAACTGCCACCCGCTACGGCATCCCCGTCAGCGTGAGCCACTCCCTCTTTGCAGGCTTGGTGGGAGCTGGTATCGCCAGCGGCGGATTCGACGCGATTGTGTTATCCAGCGCCGTCAAGATAGTTATCGCTCTGGCCGCATCACCTATTCTCGGCTTTATCGGCGGCCTTGTACTGATGCACATCATCTACTGGACGTTCCGGCGTAACGCCTACTCCACGGTCAACGCCATATTCGGCAGATTGCAGATCGTATCAGCCGGCTGGGCATCCTATGCCCATGGTAAGAACGATGGGCAAAACGCAGCGGGCATCATCACCTTCGCCCTGGCTGTCCACGCGGGAACAATGGCGGCAGACGTCAGCGTTGAGTTCTGGGCCATAGCCATAAGTGCCCTTACCATTGGAATGGGAACGGCGTTGGGTGGTTGGAAGGTCATCCAGACCCTGGGAATGAAAGTAACCAAATTAACCCACGTTCACGGCTTCTCCGCAAATACATCGGCAGGCAGTGTGATTGAGTTGGCATCCGTGTTCGGCCTCCCGGTGAGCACAACACACACGGTCACAGGCTCAATCATGGGAGTGGGTGCCACAGAGCGGCTCTCAGCAGTACGCTGGGGCGTCACAAGACGCATCATGGCTGCATGGATGATCAGCTACCCGGTATGTTTCGTCCTGGGGTTCGTCATGGTCAAGGTGTTTGACCTGTTCCTGTAACCGCCAGGTGAGGGAAGGCCCCAGGCTCCATCGTTGGAGGACCAGCGGTGGGACTTTTCTTTTGTGGTGCACGAGGCTCAGCTAGAAGTTTGCCGCGTTGTTGACCGATCGGGAGCCCAGTAACGCGCCCATCACGCCAAGCCCTGCCGTCCATGCCCCTGCCGCTGGCGCTGCAAGGATCCAAAAGGAGTCCAGATCGAATATCAAGATGACGGCGCCAATGATTACCGCTGCAGTTGCTGCAATAACCGTGCCCATCAGTATCCCAATCCCCATAGCTTTGAAGGCATCCGGTTCCTCTAATGCCTTCGCCCCCATGTATCCGCCCACAAATGAGCCAATCGAGCCGGAAATGACGTGGACAAGGGGTATTAGCCAGGCAACAAGGGATATCACAATTCCTACAGCGGCGCCTTTAAGCACAGGTCTCCTCCAGTAATCGTTCTGGGTTGTTATACGTATTAAGACTACCCGGCGGGCTGCAACTTCGCCAGGGATTGGAGCAACCGTTTGACGCCGCCATCCACAAAGGCCACAGACACTTCGTAGTCGCCGCTAACGGTGATACAGCTTACCACGATGCCATCGCCGAACTTGCCATGCTGCACTTTGTCTCCCGCCTTGAACGGTGGTGATTGAGGGGTGGCATCTTTATCGTTGGAGGTTTCGAGGCCGTTCATTCCGCCAGATCGCATGCCCCCAACGGTTGCTTTGGGTTTGGAATCGTCGATGGGAGACGCAATCAAGTCTCTTGGGATATCGTTCAAGAATCGGGATGGTATGCCGGGGAGGGTGGTTCCATTTACGCGACGCTTAAACGCTCTGGTCAGATACAGATGCTCTTTGGCGCGAGTCATGCCCACGTAGCACAGGCGGCGCTCCTCTTCCATGCTTGCGGGGTCATCAAAGGAACGCATGTGAGGCAGCATCCCTTCCTCCATGCCTACCATGAACACCGTTGGGAATTCCAACCCCTTGGCCTGGTGGAGTGTGATCAACGTCAGCCCATCGCCGCCATCGTCTGCATTATCGACATCGGACACAAGTGCCACCTGCTCAAGAAAGGCGTTCAGGCCATCCTCCGGCGGCACATCGGCGAAGTCAGCCGCCACGGTGCGCAGCTCCTTCACGTTGTCCCAACGGTCTTCACCCTCTTCGATGTCGTCAAGCAGGTATAAGCGGTAACGCGTGCGGTCAAGCACCAGATCAAGGAACTCAGCTACGGGCATGGTCTGAGAAGCTTCTTGCAGCTCCTTCATGAGGAGGCCCAGTTTTTCTAACGCTACTTGGCCTGCCTTGGGGATGGCGGTTTCCGTGGATGGATCCTCCGCCAGTATCTCCATGGCCTTCCTCATGGGCACATCAAGGGTTCTCGCCCAGCGTGTAAGCTCATCAACGGACTTCTGACCGATGCCTCGCGGCGGGACGTTCACCACCCGCTCCATGTTCACATTGTCAGCGGGATTGTTCAGCACTCGTAGGTAGGCAATGACGTCCTTGATCTCTTTACGCTGGTAGAACTTCAATGCGCCAACCAGGCGGTAGGGGATGCCATAGCGGATGCAGGCCTCTTCCAGTGCCCTGGACTGGGCGTTGACGCGATATGCCACAGCGACATCGCCGTACTTTGCCTCGCCCTTCTTGCGAAGTCGGTCGACTTCCTGCACCACCCAGACTGCCTCTTCTTCCTCATCGTAGGCCTCATGAACCCATACGGGAGTGCCTTTGGACATCGTGGGAACAAGATCCTTCTTCACCCGTTTCTCGTTGCCGCTGATGACTTTCGATGCTGCAGCCAGGATGTTACCGGTTGACCGGTAGTTCTCTTCCAGCAGCACGGTTTGCGCATCCGGGAAATCCGTCTGGAAGTTCAAGATATTCCTGATATCGGCGTGACGCCACCCGTAGATCGACTGGTCCGGGTCTCCCACCACGGCGAAGTTTCGCCACTGTCCCGCAAGCTGTTTCGCCAGCGTGTACTGGGCGATGTTGGTGTCCTGGAACTCGTCGACCATCAGGTGCAGATACCGTTCCTGGTATCGCTCTAAGACCTCTGGATGGTCACGGAACAGGTGGGTCGTGCGCATGAGCAGGTCGTCAAAATCAACGGCCTGGTTGGTGTGTAGAAACCCCTGGTACTCCTCATAGACGCGCAATACTACTTCTTCGAAGTATGAACCCACCTTGACCCGGAACCCTTCGACGCTCTGAAGCTGGGCCTTTGCGCCTGAGATGGCGCTCAGGACGGCGCTAGGAGAGAACTTCTTTGGTTCAATGTTGGCTCGTTGAAATGCGCTTTTCAAAACGCGGAGCTGGTCGTCGCGGTCATAGATGGTGAAGCCTTTATCCAGGCCGATCGCTTCGCCGTCGATGCGGAGGATGCGTGAGCAGAGGGCGTGGAAAGTTCCAGCGGTCACCTGCTCTGCAACTGGGCCGCCGAGCAATCGACCGAGTCGGTCACGCAACTCCTTGGCAGCTTTGTTGGTGAAAGTGACCACGCATATGCGACGTGGCGACACACCGCACGTCCGTACAAGATACGCTACGCGCTGCACAATGACGCGCGTCTTGCCGCTGCCAGGCCCGGCGATGATGAGCAAGGGGCCTTCAACGTGTTCCACAGCTTGCTTTTGGGCGGGGTTGAGGCCGTCCAGGAGGTTGGTTGTCATACCTTTCAGTATACCTTCCGTAGGGTCTGCTCTGCATCTGTTTCATTGATGGATTGGGCTGGGTTTAGCTTAGTGACGTCACACATTACAAGCTTCAAAGGCTGACTATGGTATTATGTCCAGCAAGGATATATCTGGATGGTAGCTGAATGATCGAAGACCTGCCCGACATTACTATTGGCTCCGTAACGCTGGGTACGGAGTTCTGGGAAGTCATCTTTGGCATAGGGACGTTCCTGCTGTTCATGGTCATCGCATGGATCGCCCACTTCATGCTGAACCGCGTTGCCCGGAACTTGACCCGCAAATGGCAGAACGAGCTAGGCGAGAAGCTTGTTCACGCAACGTTCCGCCCCATTGTCTATCTCATTTTGGTGCAGGGCGTTTTCCTGGCGACAACGTATATAAGCGTGTTGGACGATTGGGCTGACAAGATCGCCACGGGATGGAGAGTCCTGGTCATCATCCTGGTCGCTGTGGCCGGGTCCCAGAGTGTCAGTGAGTTCCTCGTCTGGTACGCACGCTACCGTGCGCCACGAGGGCGTGCGGCCATAGGTCGTAAGTTGGTGTCACCTCTCAGGAGGTTCAGCGTCCTGGGTATCTACCTGCTGGCATCCCTGCTGGTTTTGGATCAACTGGACATCTCCATCAGCCCCCTCATCGCAGGTCTGGGCATCGGTGGTATCGCCGTGGCCCTCGCGTTGCAGCCCACGCTATCCAACTTCTTCGCGGGCACCTATCTCGTGGGAGACACCGTCATCATGCCCGGCGACTTCATCGAACTGGAGAACGGGATGCGGGGCTACGTCGTCGAGATCGGTTGGCGCAGCACCAGACTGCGGACGCCCTTCAATAACCTGGTCGTCATTCCCAACTCTCGACTTGCGGACAGCATCCTGACTAACTACTACGGCCCATCTATGGAGATTGGGGTCATGGTGGAGGCGGGAGTCAGCTACAGCAGCGACCTGGTGCACGTGGAGCGAGTGGCTAAGGAGGTGGCTCAGCAGGTCATCGACGATATTCCTGAAGCCGACAAGAAAAACCCTCCATGGTTCGGCTACGAGAAGTTCGGCGAATCAAACATCGATTTTTGGATATGGGTGCAGGCAACGGACAGGCTGAGCTCCTTTGGTATGAAGACCGAGATAATGAAGCGGCTGCACAGTCGGTTCAAGCTAGAAGGCATTGAGATCAACTACCCCATGCGGCACATCATCCTGCCGGAGGGCGAAAACCCCTCTACGTTCCCACCCATTGTTACTGGGAGCCAGGAAACCGATGGTGAATCGGCCCCTTAGGGAATCTGCACCTCGTAGACGATGCTCTCCCATAGCGTCCGAGGCAGTTTCTCCAATGCCTCGTGGCCGGGCTCACGGATGTCCAACACCCGTGCCCGCAAAACGTTCTCAAAGGTCTTCAAGTACGTACAGCGGCCTCGGAAACCCACCAAGGTCGAAGCCTCGCCACCCAGGAAGAAGTGGTCGAGCTTCCTCTCGTAGGGTTCAAAGTGCTCCCTCAACACCGTACAGACCTTCTTGTACAACTCGTCGGCCTGTTTCTCACGGATACGCCGGAAACGGTTGGAGGACGAGCCGCCTTTTTTGTGCCGACCCTTCACGAAGCGTCGGTCGGTCTTGGAATCCAGTAGCTTATCCCCCTGGTACACGCCGACGCCGAAGCGACCAAGCCGCACCATGCACACACCGATCATTGGCTCGGTCTGTAGGAGTTCCAGAAGTGGAGCCGCGTCAACGCCCGCAGCCAGGCGTTTGCCCGCAACAGGCAAAGGCGGCAGCACAATACGCAAAATCTGCTTATCCCAGAACAACCCCGCGCCCACATCTCCTGTGTTGACGGCGACAAGCGCAGCATCGAAGGCAGGGCTGACCGGAAGGTCTGGAATCACTTCGGTGAAGCTCTTCAACGTCGTTCCCGGCTTAAGGTACGCAGTCTGCACGGGTGATGTTGATGCTTGGATTTCCTCCAGATATCGCCCCAACCCGGCACGAGACATGGTACGGCGTTCCGCGGTGATCTCAGCGTTGGTGTTTGTCATACTTGCCCTACTGTACCCCATGACTGCCTGAGAGGGGAGGCTGCAAATTCCGAGTGTTGTGCGATACACTATGAACACCCAAGCACTACCACGGAGGACGCACTATGGCAAAGTTCAAAGTAGCAATTCAAAAGCCGGCTGCCATCACACCGCTTACACCTGGCGTCTATGACCTTGAGATGGAAGCCCTTGGCCCCATTGATGCAGAAATCGTTGAGATTCCAGCAAAAACGGACGCGGAGTTCATTGCTGGAGCCAAAGACGCAGATGCCATCTTCGCTAGAGGTCGCCCCATGACCAAGGAAATTATAGACGCCCTCGAGAATTGTAAGGTCATCTCCCTTGGCAGCGTTGGCGCAGACTCGGTGGACATCGCCGCGGCTACTGCGCGAGGCATTCCCGTCACCAACGTGCCGGACACCTTCATTGAAGAGGTGGCCGACCACACGATGATGATGATCCTTGCCTCATTCCGCCGCTTGCTGACGATGGACAAATTGGTTCGTGAATCGCGATGGCGTGAGGGTCGCCCAATGCTGTCCGAGTTCCCGCGACTCATGGGTCAGACGATAGGCTTTATCGGCTTCGGCCACGTGGCGAGAGCGACTGCGCTTCGGGCGGCACCCTTTGGAGTACGGATGATGGCTTACGACCCCTACATTGAGGAGCTGGCCATCAGTGAGTACGGTGTGGAGCCCATGGACCTCATGAGCCTGCTCCAGCGCTCAGACATCGTGTCCATGCACGCGCCATCAACGCCGGAAGCCAACCACATGCTCACGCACGAGCATTTCCGCGCCATGAAGCCAGCGGCACTCTTCATCAACAACGGTCGTGGTGCCACTGTCGATGAGAAGGCGCTGATTCAAGCGTTACAGGAAGAGTGGATCGCCGGTGCGGCTTTGGATGTGCTTGAGCAGGAGCCGCCCGACCCCGAAAACCCGTTGCTCCACATGGACAACGTCACCTTGACGCCACACGTTGCGTCCGCATCCTCACGGATGGGCCCGGAATCGCGTCGACGGGTCGGGTTTGAGATTGCCCTGGTGCTGACGGGCCGCTGGCCCAAGTCATGCGTGAACCCCTCCGTGCTGGAAAAGACCGACCTCCGTCGCTGGCAGCCCTACTCCATGGAGCGAGGTCCTGGCTCTTAACCAGGGCAAACCCTGAACCCATAGTACCTACCGGTTGAACTAACAACCTGATTTTCAAGTAGTAAGAGAGTGTGCATTTACATGGCAGAAATCCCTATTCCCAGTTCCTTTGAAGACTTAACCCCTGAGTGGATGACTGCCGCCCTTGGACAGCATGGCATCGACACGACAGTTACGACGGTGACCCCGGAGAACATCAGCGAAGCCGCCGGCGCCAACGGCGTGACTGTCAGGCTAAAAGTCGCCTACGCCTACGGCAGCGCCCCCGGTCCGGCATCTATGATCATCAAGCTGCCAGCTACGGCTCCAGCGGTCAAGCAGGTGGGCATCCGACAGCAGTTCTACCAGAACGAGATTCGCTTCTACGACGACTTCGCGGACCGGCTTGCCGTCAACATCCCACGCAGGTACTACAGTGGCATGGACGAAGAGGCTGAACTGTTCGCAATCCTGCTTGAAGACATGGCACCAGCTGTGACGGGTAACGATTTCACCGGCTGCACATATGAGGAAGCCGTCCTTGCGGTGCGAGAGATGGCTAAGCTCCATGCACCCTGGTGGAATAGCCCGGAACTCAACACTATAGAGTGGCTGCCAACGGGTGAGCCCAACCTGGCATTTGCGAACACTCGCTTTAACAACGAGGTGTTTCCCGGGGTAATGGCCAACTACGGGCAAACATTCTCTCCCACAGTGGCAGCAGTGGTAGAGGGCTTCTGCAAGAATCTCTCATCTGCTATTGGCATGATCTCCGCGGCGCCCTATACCTTGACCCACAGCGATTATCGCCTGGTGAACCTGCTCATTGGTGGCGAGAAATCGTCGCCAACGGTCACGGTCATCGACTGGCAACGCGTGGCAAAGGCCAAGGGGCTTGTGGACATCGCATTCTTCACGGTGCTCAGCCTGCCAACCGAACGGCGAAGGGAGTGGGAATCATCGTTAGTTGAAGCGTACTATGCAGACTTGGTTAAGCTGGGCGTGACGGACTATAGCCTAGAACAATGCAGACTGGACTACCGCCTCTGCGCCTTCGCCCCAATGCGCATAACGATGGCATTCGGAGCTCGCCCTGACACAGACCTGGGTGGGGAACATGGCAAGCGACTCCAGACGACGATGATTGAGCGCGTTTCTGCCGCAATTGAGGATATGAATCTGCGGGAGTTCCTCTAAGCGGGGGCACATCCCCGGGGCCCCTTGCCAGAGGGAGACACCCCTCTGGACTCCCCGAATAACCTAGTCTGCAGCCAGGACAACGGTCCCAGTGGAAGACAGAAACCCGCCAGTCCCGTTCACCAGGGCAAGATTACAATCTGCAACCTATCTCTCACCAGCCTCTTTGCGGAGTTGTCGCACTACTTCCACCACCAGGAAGATGCCATACATGCCGGGGTGCGTGTAGCTGAGACCGCCGCCGCTAGTGTTCAACGGAAAGTCGCCGCCGGGTGCTGTGCGCTGACCCGCCACGAAATCCGGCCCCTCACCGGGCTTGCAGAAGCCCAGCCCTTCTAGCGTCACCAACGCCGTGTAGGTAAACGAGTCGTATACCATCGTCAGGTCGATGTCGTCATGGGTGACGCCAGCTCGTTGCAAGGCGCTGGGGCCCGTCACGCGCGACACCGTGGACGTCAGGTCCGGCATCTGGCTAATCATGTTGTGGTCATGGCTCTCGGCTCCGCCCAGAACCCACACAGGCTTCTTCTTCAGGCTCTTGGCCCGTTCAGCGGAGGTAATCACCACTGCAGCGCCTGCGTCCGTCACCAGACAGCAATCAAGCAGGTGGAAGGGCCACACAATCCAACGGGAGTCGTGGTACTCATCAAAGGTCACGGGCTCGCGCATCATCGCTTTGGGGTTGAGCTGCGCCCACTTGCATGTAGATACAGCAATCTCCGCCATCGCCTGCCGTGTACGGTCTTCGCCGTACTGATGCATGTAGCGAATGACAGCCAGGGCATAGTTCACGGGCGGGCCAAGGATGCCGTAGGGAGCTTCGTACTGCTGAGGAGGCTGGTTGGGCTCTGCGAACCCTCCAGCGCCACCCTGTCCCTTGATCCCCATGCTCCGACCTGCCTGGCCGTGGGTGATTAGCGCCACATTACAGTACCCAGCGTTGATCGCAGCTACTGCATGAGCGACATGGATTACAAAGGATGCCTCACCTACAGCCGTAGTATCCGTGTAATTCGGTTGGATTCCCAGGTACTCACCGGTGGTCGTCGTCGAAAATCCTGCAAGAGGCCATCGACGTCGTCTTTGGTGAGGCCTGCATCTTCCAGGGCATTGTGGGCAGCTTCAGCGTGGAGTTGGAGTGCAGACTTATTCTCGACGAGCCCGATTTGGTCAGACTCGGCAGAACCAACAATCGCAACGGACTTCGATAGGTCAGTCATGAAGCTCCTTTCCAGGGGGGCGGGGTCATATGCCTGGGCCTGGCCTGTGGGCCAGAGGGTCGCATGCCAAGGCCTGCTCCCGTTGCTACGTGACCTGAAGGTCTTTCAGGTCCGGGGAAATTATCAGCTTGGCCTCGGTGACGGCTTGTACCTCTTCCGGCGTGTACCCCGGCGCGATCTCCCGCATAAGGAATCCTTCAGGCGTCACATCGAACAATCCCAGGTCTGTCACCACTCTCTGAACCACGCCTACAGCCGTCACAGGCAGGGCACATCGTTTGAGCAGTCGAGGCTTGCCGTCGCGCGTCACGTGCTCCATGGCAATCCAGACGCGCTGAGCACCCACCGCCAGGTCCATCGCACCGCCGATTCCTCCGCCCTTGCGACCCGGCGTCTTCCAGTTGGCGAAGTCGCCGTTCTCAGCCACCTCGTAGGAGCCGAGAACGGTCACGTTGACGTAGCCACCACGGATGACCGTGAACGAGTCCGCATGATGCACGATGGCCGATCCTGGCCGAAGCATGACGTACTGGACGCCGGCATTCACCAGGTTCGGATCCTCTTCACCCTCTTTGGCCAGAGGCCCATAGCCGATAAGGCCGTTTTCTGACTGGTAGATGATGTCCTTGTCCTTGAAATCGTAGTTTGAGCAGAGTGTGGGCATTCCCGCGCCCAGGTTGGCAATCCAACCGTCCTCGAATTCCATTGCCAACCGGCTACACATAGTCTGTCTATCAAGGGATTTCTTCTCAGAAGTGGTCATCTTTCCTCCGGTGCCCTAGGATTTGCCGTCTGAAGGCAGCGTCCACAAGCCTTCAGGCGCGGGTGGGATTTTGATTACTCGATCAACGAAGATTCCGGGTGTATGCACGTTGTTGGGGTCCATGCCTCCAACCTCAATAATCTCGCCCTCAATCTCCACCAAGGTCGTCTTCGCAGCCATGGCCATCACCGGATTGAAGTTGCGTTGGGTCAGGTCGTACTGGAGATTTCCGAATGTGTCTGACGTAAACGCTCGGATAAAGGCGTAGTCGGCGTGTAAGGGGAATTCCAGAACATAGGTCTTGCCATCGATGACCCTGGTCTCTTTGTTTTCAGCCAGCTCCGTTCCAACGCTTGCCCTGGTGTAGAACGCACCGATGCCCGATGCGGCTGCACGCATGCGCTCCACCAGCGTTCCCTGGGGCATGAGCTCCGCTTCCATATCGCCCGACTCGGTCAGCTCCTCAAACACCGATGCCTGCGAGGGGTGTGGCGATGCCGAGAATGCGCAGTACACCTTCTTTACGCGCCGCAGCTCCACCAGGTGGCCGGTGTTGGCCTTGGCCGATGTTTGATCGCCACGGTTGGTGATGATGGTCAAATCCGTTGCACCCTGCCGGATCAGTGCTCCAAGCAGGTTCTGGGGCAGTCCGGGAGGTCCGAACCCGCCCACCATGATGGTTGCTCCGTCCGGAATGTCCGCAACGGCCTCATCAAAGGAGTTTAAGACTTTGTTCTTCATACTCTTCCTATTCCTAGCTAGTCTGATCCATCGTCCAATATCCCGTCCTACATGGAATTTGGTATTGGTATTACCCGGTTGAAGGAAGCAAAGGCGGTACGCCCTAGCTCCATGCCTTCTGTACCGTCTCCATAACCAACTCCATTTTCCGCCACTGCTGGTCTTCCGTCATGATGTTGCCCGCAGCCATGGATGCGAATCCGCATTGAGGGCTCAGCGACAGGTTCTCCATAGGCATGTATTTGGCTGCCTCATCGATACGCCTCAGCAGGTCGTCTTGTGATTCCAAGGTGGCGTCTTTGGTGCTCACCAAACCCAGCACCACCACCTTGTCCTTCGGTACGAACCGTAAAGGCTCAAAGTTACCTGAGCGGTCTGTATCGTATTCCAGCAGGAAACGGTCCACGTTCAATTGGTTGAATGCCTTTTCGGCGAGGGGTTCATAGCCGCCTTCCGCGTACCACTTGCTCTGGTTGTTACCACGGCAAAGGTGAATGGCCGCCACGGCTCCCGCACGACGCGCGCCTTCAAGGATTGCGTTGTCAGCAGCGATGAACTGGTCTAGCGCGTCTTCTGGGTCCTGGCCGTTGTCCTGCAAGACCTGTCGCCACTTTGGGTCGACGAAGTAGCTGTAGCGTGGTGCATCCACCTGGATGTACTCCACACCTTCGCCTATCAGCGCCTCCACCTCGCCCTTCAAAATCGTAGTAATCTCATTCAAAAGATCTGTTCTCGTGGCGTAGAAAGGGTCTGTGACACCAGGTTGGAACACCAGCGCAGGGAACTGGTTGGGGCTGGGCACGGTCATCTTCACAGGCCCTGACGCGTTGGCCTTCAGGAACGATGTCTGTGCACCCGTCAACCTGCGCGTCTGCTTCAGCTTTGCGCCGACTACGTTGTCAGTTCCCTGAGCTTCAGGGTCACCTCCTGGGCCCTTCCAAATACGAAAAACAGGCCTATCCGTAGGAACAAAGCCGTCTACTGAGTCCATGAAATCGTTCTGGAAGCCGCTGCGACGGAACTCGCCATCAGAAAAGATGTTGAAGCCGATGGTCTTTTGGCGCTCCAGCACTTCAAGAATCGCCTTGTCTTCAATCTCCTTTAGCTGCTGAGCACCCATACTCCCTGACTGGACTGCCGCTCTGGCTTCTTTTACGACTGCAGGTCTCAGGAAGCTCCCCAGGTGGTCTGCTCTATATTCAAACGCCATGGTTCCCCTACCTCCATCGGTGCTGTGAATCAACGGGTGCATCGTACCGAAATGTCTCACGTAATGATAGACCTGTTAGATAGGCAGTCAGCCTCCCGACGAAACCGCTCTTAAGTTCCTCAGAAGCTGCCGGATTACGCACTATCACTTTAATCCTTGACCGATTATGTTTTATCGTAATATTATTCGCAGCATCACCAATAAACAGATACTTGTATTGCAGTAGCGAATGGGAATAGAGGATGTGGAATGGATCTTCGTGAACTTCGCAGCTTCTGTGCGGTGGCTCAATACGGAAGCATCACCAAAGCAGCCGAGCAGCTCCTGCTTCGGCAACCTGCAGTGACCCTGCATATTCAAGAACTTGAGCGTGAAACCGGGGTCACTCTTCTGGATAGAAGCAAAAGGCCGGTGCAACTGACCGCCGCAGGGACTCACCTAGCGGAGCTAGCAAAGCCGCTCCTCAAGCAGGTCGATTCGTTGCCGACAGAGACTGCCGAGTTCGCCCAGCAAGGCAAGCTTACCGTGGCTGCCACGCCGGAGATGTCCAGGAACATGCTTGTAGATGGCATTGTCTCGTACCGCGAGGCATACCCTGACACTCGCCTTTTTGTTCGGGGAGGCCCTCTCCCTGAAGTCCTGCGCATGGTGAGAGACAGGGAAGCAGACCTGGCATTCGTACCCATCAATGAGCGGTTCGGGGATTTCAATGTGGAAACGCTCTTCACCAATGAGCGTGTCCTCCTGGCATCCCATGGCCACCCGATCTTTGATAAGCCCATTGAGACACTGGAGCAGATTGCCGCGTGGCCCCTCATCGTCGGACGCGGAACCAGAGACAACCCCTCGTACATTGAAGGGAAATTCAACCAGAGCGGGCTGGATTACAACGTCATCATGCGTTTGGACAGCTTCGATGCGATCAAGCGGTACGTAGCGAAGGGGATGGGAATAAGCATCATGCCGCGAGTCGTCCTGGAACCTGATGATGAGGAGAATTTCTCCATCGTTGGTCTTGCACACCTTTTAGACATCCAACGCGTGGGTATCATCACCGTCCGCGATACCAGCCTTTCTGGGCCTGCTCAACGGTTTGTCGAGATATTGAAGAAGACTATCCCTCCCCACATCTCACCTCAATGGCCGTAATTCTCTCTGTCCCGTTGCGATAATCTGTGGCATTCTGTTGCATCTTTTTCGAGGCGTAGACTCCAAAGAATGAGGTATGAACAATGGCAACACCGAATATCGACCCGAAACGTACCGCCCTGATTCTCTGCGACTTCCAAAACGGGCTTGTCATGAGCAAGCGGCCGATTGAGCCGTGGGGCGCGCAGACCCTCATCGCCAACGCCAAGAAGGTGCTTGACCACGCACGTAAGGTGGGCATGGCTATCATCTATGTCCGTGTAGGCTACCGGGAGGACTTGAAAGACCTGGCACCCAAGGCATTCACCCCCGGCGAGACCTGGGGTTCACCAGGGTTAGCTGTGGGAACTGTTGAACAGCAGATCGTGGAGGAGCTTACGCCCGAGCCTGGCGATTTCATCGTCACCAAGCACACCATCAGCCCGTTCAACAACACGGACATTGAAGTGTACCTCCGTCGTGCAGGCGCTGAGAACATCATCCTGATGGGATACTCCACCACGGCGGTCATCATGGGGTCGTTCAGAGACGCTGTGGACAAAGATTACAATGTGGCTGTAGTAAGCGATGCCTGCGCTGCGGGCACCAAAGAAGAGCACGAGGTCAGCATGAACCTCATCTTCCCGCGCAACGGTTGGGTTGGCACCTCCGACGAGGTGATTGCCGCCATAGGGTCATAGAGTCGAGGCGCGATTGCTTCATTATCGATAAGAAAGACCAACATTACTATTGGGGTTGCTTCTAGCGGTTGCCTCGGGCAATGCCTTGAGAATCTGGCCCAACGGGGTACTCCGTCGACCGTGCGTAGTGCCAATCGCCCAGGGCTTCCTTCCAGTCCTCGCCAGGTGCGACGAACGATGTGCAGGACCGAACTTTATACAGTTCCGGCTGCTCCACACCGGGGGGAACCGTGCCGTCTTCCTGCAGCGCCCTCGCAGCAGCGATCATCTGCCTTCTGGCACGGATAATCACCGCATCCGCTGTTCCCAAATGCTCCTTAGTTCGATCCATGATGGGTCCCATACTCCATTCCAGTGCCGCATCCTGCTGCCGAATGGTAGGTATGCCCGTGAAGTTCCTGGTCTTCTTAGCCTCAAGGTTCATGTGGAAGTCTGTTTGGGGGCTGACCTCAGACCACCAGTTAGCATAGAACGTACCCTTCTGTTCCGGCTTTAGCGGCCCTGCGCCATCCACCAGGACACCAGGCTCGTCCGCCAGGTCAGGGATTGGCCACTTGGAACCCTTGACGGCATTGGTTGGATGCCACTGCAGGCCAAAGTGCATGGTGTAATCATCGTCTATTGGTACGTAGATGGAGAGGGGCACCCCTTTGTCGCTTCCAGGGAACATTCCGTAGAAAGGGAACAGGAAGTGGGATGTTCGCCAGTAGCTGCTACCATCGGCCTCCGCTCGCTCGGCACCGTAAAGCAGGCCGTAATCGGTCTTCTGTACTTGGAACTTTGCTGCATGCTCAGGATGGTAGGAGCCGTACTTTGGGTCATCCTCCGAATGGAGCCGACTGTGCAAGAAGAAGAGGTGTGTTGAGTCCAACTCGCCCTCAAGCCCCTGCATCCAGTTGCACTGGTAGATGAACCGGCGATTGTGACGGCGTTGGTCGTCAGGCACCAGGCCCCACTCGAACTGCGGCATGCCAGGTGGGTTCTCTTGATCAGGCCCCATGTATATCCAGGTCATCTCGCCGAAGTCTGCACCTTTGTACGATGTGATCTTCAGCTTGTTTTTAAAGTTGCTGCTGGCCGGCTCATTAGGCATCTCGATACAGTTGCCATCAACGTCGAACTTCCATCCGTGGTAGGCACAACGCAGGCCATGCTCTTCATTCCGTCCAAAGAACAGACCTGCCCCACGGTGGGGGCAGCGCTCCTGGGTGAACGCAGGGGTACCATCGGTGTCTCGCCAGGCAAGCAGATCCTCGCCAAGAAGCCGCACACGAATAGGCTGCCCATCAGGTTCAGTCTCATAGCTGTAATTAGCTGGAATCCAATACTGACGCATCAACTCACCCATTGGGGTGCCAGCGCCTACACGACTCAGCAGTTCATTCTCTTCCCTTGTGAGCATCGTTCCCTCCCACCGTTACCGTCTAAAGTCGATTTTACACCAATCAGGCAATCTTCGTATGGTTCCGCACTGTATGTGAAGTGCACTATCCGTGCGGGGACCGCGCGGGGACAGGCTAGCCCCAGAGTTCTTTCGAGGCGATTGCTGCGCCCTCAGACATGGCCTGGAACTTGGCCCAGCATATCTGCGCATGTCCCACGCGGGAACCGATGCCGCAGTCCGTGCCTGCCATCACGTTCTCTTTGCCAACGATGTTGGCATAGCGGACCAAGCGTTGAGCAACCAACTCCGGGTGCTCAATGAAGTCGTTGGAATGCCCGATCACGCCGGGGATTAGCACCTTTCCGTCCGGCAGCTTGGCGTCCTTCCACACCGTCCACTCGTGGTCATGGCGTGGGTTGGAAGCCTCGATGGAGTATCCGACGGCCTTCACGTTCAGGATGATATCCACAATGTCAGCCAGAGGGATATCGAACTGGTGAGGGCCATGGTAGCTGCCCCAGCAAGTGTGGAAACGGATGCTCTCTTCCGGGATGTCCTTGAGGGCATGGTTCAGTGCATCCACTCGTAACTGCGCAAACTTCCTGTACTCGGGCACAGTCATATCAGGGTGGATCTGCCAGGCGTCGGGCAGGTCCGGGTCGTCGATCTGAAGCAGGAATCCTGCATTCACGATGGCTTTGTACTCGATAGCGAGGGCGTCTGCAACTGCAAAGAGGAATTCTTCAGCAGTCTTGTAGTACTCATTCTTCAGCCAGTGCTCCACCGTACCTGGCGTGATTGCGGGCAGGAAGGTCTCGTTGGGCTGGGAACCCTTGAGGCCAACGTTGAAGTTATCGATGTCAGCCTGCAGGTCCTGCTGACCGATGTACGTGATTGGGCCGGTGCACACGGTCTGACCAATCCGGTTTTGGCCCGTAGCGGCACCAGACCGATTTGCGCCCGCCTCAAAGTACTCAGCAAATGCTGTCAGGTCTCGACCGCCGATAGCACCCATCCGAGGCGCATTTGGATCGGCATCACGGGTCTCCAGGCCACCAAGGCGTTCCTTCATGTAGTTGCTGAAGCTGGACTTGCTCAACTCGCCATCATTGACGCTGTCTATGCCAGTCTCAATCTGTTTTTTGACGTTCTCGCCGATGACCCGTTGAAGGTCTTTGGTGAATGCCGCCTCATCGATGGCCTCGCCGCGACTCTTCGCCATTACCAGCTCTCGCATATCGGCTGGCCGTGGCAGAGTACCGGCGTGCATGGTTAGAATTCTATCTGTGCTACGAATCATCGATGTCTCCTTCAGTTGGGGGATTGAGCAATGACCGCATTGGTTATCGCTTGTGGGGGATAGTACAGAATTAATCTAGATGCGTCTGCCCCGTAGAGTGGATACTTTTGATTCGTACTACGTATAGTGCCAGAAGCTATGGTGTTCGGGCCTGATTTTCTAACCACAGTGAATACACTACCTTGCGAGGCATCCCGGTAGACTTCACCACGACGGCTACTGCTTCTTTCGCACCCAGCCCCTGCGACTTCAGCCTCAATAGCTCTTCCTTTGCCGTAGATCTGGTCGATTCTGTGTCCGCCGGAGGCTTTGACGTCGCACCCTCGATAACCAGGGTGAATTCACCACGTGGTTCCTGAAAGTAATCCAATGCAGCTTGTAATGTTCCGCGGAACACCTCTTCGTGGATCTTGGTCAGTTCACGGCACACCGCGATGCGTCGAGTCTGCCAGACCTCCAGCATGTCCACCAGGGATGCCTTAATCCGGTGGGGCGACTCCAACGCCACAATGGTCTGCCGCTCATTGGCGAGCGACTCAAACAATCGTTTACGGTCGCCTTTGCGGCGAGGCAGGAAGCCGATAAAGTTGAACCGTTCGCCGGGAAAACCGGAGATGGACACAGCAGCCGTCACCGACGACGGCCCGGGCACGCTGACAACTGGCACTCCAGCTTCTCCTGCCGCGGCAACAAGACTGACGCCGGGGTCGCTGACACCGGGTGTGCCAGCCTCGGTCACCAACGCGACATCGTTTTCTTCCAAAATGCCCAGCAACTGCGGAATCCTGGCTGGTGCATTGTGCTCCTGGAAGCTGATCAGCTTTGTATGTATATCGTAGTGAGTTAGTAGTTTTTTTGTAGTTCTTGTATCTTCGGTAGCTATGACTTCAACGTCACGTAACACCCGTAAAGCACGGGCGGACATGTCTTCCAGGTTCCCAATGGGCGTACCGACCACGTAAAGAGTTGGCATTCATCCACACTTCAGCTAGTAATCTGTGATTGCTCAAATAGAAATATTACATCATTGGTCGGGCGTTTGGTTCAACTCCAAGGTGATCCCGTCAGGGTCTACAAAGTAGCAGGCCAGGGGTCTTTCCGGGGCGGGGCGCATCGGCTCACCCTTGAAAGTGACGCCCTTGGCCTTGAGAGCTTCATACGTCGCCTGCACATCATCCGTATTGAACGCTATGTGGGCCACGCCAACATTACAGGTAGGGAGTGGTAGCTGTTGCCCTTTGGGTTCCACGTACTGGATCAACTCCAATCGGAAGCCATCCAGCGTCAAATGGGCCATCTTCAGTTGTGCACCAGGCATAGCCACTATCTGCTCTATTGCATCACCTTCCAGCTCGTAGACACGATCAACAGTGAAGCCGATCACGTCTGTATAGAAGGCGACAGACCGTTCACGGTCGCTCACGGTGAAACTCGTGTGGTTATGGCCGGTTATCACGCCGCTAGACATCCCTACCCCCCTCGCGTATGCTCCGTGCAGCCTCGCTGGTGTCCTACGACGCGAGGCTAATCCGATGCTATCAGAGGTAGCCAACAATGACCATCGCATCCAAGATTCAGAAGGCAATGGAAGGTCAGTCCTGGATACGTCAAATGTTTGAGCTTGGCATTCAGATGAAGCAAGAGCACGGTGCGGAAAAGGTCTTCGATCTCTCGCTGGGCAACCCCATCCTAGAGCCGCCGGAATCCGTCATCAAGGCGCTCCAGCGGATACTGGCCGACCCGCCGCCAGGGATGCACCGCTATATGCCCAACGCCGGGTTCCCGGAGACCCGCGCCGCTATTGCCGCTCACCTTGCCAAGCAGATGAATCTGCCGTTCGCTACAGGCCATATCGTCATGACCTGCGGCGCAGGTGGGGCATTGAACGTCATTTTTGAGTCCATCCTAGATCCGGGCGATGAGGTCATCATCTTTGCACCCTACTTCCCGGAATACCCCTTCTATATTGCGAACCACGGGGGCGAGACTCGCATTGCCCCTACGGACTCCTCATTCCAGCTTGACCTGGAGGCGCTCCGACCGTTGCTGACGGCTCGCGCAAAAGCGGTTCTCGTCAACTCGCCCAACAATCCCTCAGGCGCAGTGTACTCCGCAGCGTTACTGGGCCAGCTTGGCAAGCTCCTGGCAGAGACCGAGGCCAAACACAACAGCACGATTTATCTCATCAGCGACGAACCTTATGCCCAACTTACTTACGACGGCGTGAAGGCACCACCGATCTATAACGCGCACCCCCGGTCGATAGTAGCTACGTCATTCTCCAAGAACCTGGCGTTACCCGGAGAGCGCATCGGTTACATTGCGGCGAACCCTGCCTGCCCCGATGTGTCTACGCTTGTGGACGCGTTCACCTACTGCAATCGCGTGTTGGGCTTCGTCAACGCGCCTGCATTGATGCAATTGTTGGTCAAAGAAGCGCTGGATGAAAGCGTGGATGTGGGTTGGTACGAGCGGAAGCGCGACTATCTCTACAAAGAGTTGACTGAAATGGGATACGAGTTGGTGAAACCTGAGGGGGCATTTTATGCGTTCCCGGCTTCACCAATCCCTGACGATGTTGCCTTCGTCCAGGAGTTGCTGAAGTGGAAAGTGCTGGTTACGCCAGGGACGGGGTTCGGGTCGCCTGGGTACTTCCGCATCTCCTTCTGCCTTGAGGATTGGGTGCTTGAAGGAGCGATGGAAGGGTTTCGAGAAGCCATCAAAGCGCATAAACCAGGGTAAGACCCTGGACCCACATGACCGAACGATGTCCTACTGCTATGCAAGCTCACGGTTTTTCCCTATGTGGCTTTGCGAACTCTTCTTACGCCCAGCGTAACGATTAGGCGTCGGCAAAGGGCAATAAACAAGGGGGGCCAGTATGGCCCCCCTTGTTACGGCTTACCCATCTCTGTAGGCGGAAGTACCCCGAAGGTTACTTCAGGCCCCCCAGAGATGGAGCCGTGGACATTCTGCTACTACTTGCCATAGGCTCTCACCTCCTTTCCACTGGTGACTACGCTAGCACAACCTTTTGGCTTAAACAAGAGGGGATTTCCCTCAATTTGACGCCCTACGGGCCTACGGGTAATCTATGTTGTAATGGTGCCTAGCGAGGATACTGACCAAGATTCACGGTCCACGCCCCTGCAGTGGCATCACCTCCAGTAACGACGACACCATCGGCGTACCATCGTGCTCAAGCATTGCGTAGGAAGGAGAACGGCTTGGCCCTTTTCAATCGTGGCGACCGTTCTCAATCGAACGATGAAGCCGTTGAGCCCGTTCCGGACACGGTGATTTCGACCGACACAAGCGATAACGACTATTTCACTCCTACCAGGTACACGGGGACCTTCGCGTCGTTCCACTATTCAGACTTCCGTCTTCTCTGGATAGGCCAACTTGGTTGGTCCGGCGCCAACTGGATGGAGCAGGTGGCCCGCAACTGGCTTATATGGGAGTTGACGGGTTCAGGGGTCGCCCTGGGATTGGTCAACCTGTTCCGAGCGCTGCCACAACTGTTCATGGCCCTGCCCTCCGGTGTGGTAGCAGACAGGTTCAACAAGAAGTACGTGCTCATGGCATGCCAGTCCGTCACGATGAGCAGCTATGTAATCCTCACCGCACTGGTCTTCACAGATCTCATCCGGGTTTGGCACATCTATGCCTTCTCATTCCTCATGGGCATATCCATGGTGTTCAACCAGCCTGCCCGCAATGCACTCATCCCCAGCCTAGTGCCAAAGATAAACATGATGAACGCCTTTGCACTCAACCAGGTAGCTATGAATTCCATGCGTGTCATCGCTCCCGGGATAGCAGGCTTGATGATTTGGCTCCTGAGCACCAAGTCCGCTTACGCAGGGGCAGTGATCCTATTCACCATAGTCATCGTCACCACAATTATGCTCGATGCGCCCAGAGCCAAGAGCGTGAGCAAGACCAGCAGTGCTGGTGGCCAGTTAAAAGAAGGCCTCTCCTACGTGGTCGGCAATAAAAACATCCTGGTAGTGATGATCGTGGCACTGGCGGTGTTCACATTCGTGATGCCCTACAACACCCTGATGCCCATCATGGCAGATGAGGTACTGAAGGTAGGTGCATTTGGCTTTGGACTCCTCCTGTCAGTAGCAGGCATCGGCGCACTGGTCGGTGGACTTGCCGTAGCCTCGTTCAACGACATCCGTCATAAGGGGATGCTGTTTCTCCTGTCATCTTTTGGATATGGGTTCGCTGTATTCCTCTTGGGCCTCTCGCCCCACCTTGGCCTTGGTATAGCATTGCCCATCATCGTGATGCTTTTCATTGGCGCAGCCCAGGCCATATTCATGACTGCAGGCAACGTTGCGCTGCTTGCACAAGCGCCAGAGGACCTGCGTGGAAGAGTCCTCAGCGTCTACAACCTAGACAGAGGCCTTATGCCGCTCGGCTCTATGGGCGGTGGGGGCCTAGCAGACGCGTTCTCAGCCACAACAGCACTCATGATGATGGGCGGAGTTGCTGCACTGATGGTTGCGACTGTAGGCGTGTTTTCTTCCCGTATCCGCAGACTGTAATCCTCTTTTGGTGCCCAACACCATTTTTAGCTTGACCCACAAGTGCTACCATGGCTTGGTGCCCGTAGCGGCATGAGGTAAATTAGTGTCATTGTTTGGCCGAGGAAACGACAAGGAAGATGCGCCTTCTGAATCAGAAGGCGCTGCGTCTGCTTTGGAGGATACTGAGGACGGCATCTCTCCTGTCAAACCCGGTAAGGGCGGTGTCTTTGCTTCTTTCCAGTACCGCGACTTCCGCTACCTCTGGCTAGGTCAGATCTCCCAGGCGTTAGCCCTTTGGATGGAGCAGATTGCCCGCCCACTGCTGATCCTCTCGCCCATCATCAATGGTTCAGCTGTCCACCTGGGTTTGGTATTCGCGGTTCGCACGGTCCCCCAGCTTGGTATGGGAATCTTTTCGGGGGTCATCGCGGACTGGTACGACAGACGCACCATTTTGCTGGTTGCGAAAACAGGGTCTGCTACCCTGAACTTTGCCCTGGCAGCCCTGGTACTCACCGGACAAATCGAGCTTTGGCACATCTACGCCCACGCATTCACCAAAGGCGCGTTCAACTCCTTGGATCAACCTGCTCGACAGTCCATGATTCCCAGCATCGTTCCCCGTGAGCAACTAACAAACGCAGTCGCCCTCAACAGCGCCACCATGAACACCATGCGTATCGTAGGTGCCGCCATGGCAGGTGTGCTGGTGAAATACATCGGGTTCGGCGAGACGTTCCTGTTGACCGCCATCATATTCACCGGTGCTGTCTTCTTCACGTACAAACTCTCTCTTCCGCCTCAGGCGAAGGTGGAAAACAAATCTGTACGAAATGCCCTAATCAGCTTCAAAGAGGGTGTGCGGTACGGGTGGTCAACGCCCTCAATCCGATGGGTCATTGGCTTGGCGATGATATATTTCATCTTCGGAATGTCATACATGCAGGTCTTTGCGCCGCTATTCGCCAAGGAGATCCTTAAGATCGGCGAAGACGGGTTTGGGCTGATGTTGTCGTTGACAGGGTTAGGCGGTGTGGTGGGAGCCATGACCCTGGCCGCTCTCAACCTGCGTACGAATCGGGGTTTGGTCCTCATGTTCGTCATGGCCGGATTCGGTACCATGCTCATCATCTTCTCTCTGAGCACCTATCTGGAAGTCATACCGCTGTCGCTGGCACTAATCATCCTGGTAGGCATGTTTCAGACACCCTTCAACACTCTGACAAACTCCGTGCTCCTGGACTCAGCCTCCGCTGATATGCGCGGCAGAGTGATGGCCCTCATCAGCTTGGATAGGTCCGTGATCACCATAGGCGCAACGGCAGCGGGCTTCACGGCGGCAGGGATAGGCGTTCAACACGCGCAAATAATCTTTGGTGCAATCGTTGTATTAGGTGTCTTCGTAATTGCGACGACCTTCCCCGTAGTCAGACGGATCCAGTGATGCCTAACTACCCGATTCACGCGCTTTAGTCTCCAACAAAAAGAGCCCCGATGTATCGAAGCTCTTTTTGTTTGCTTCTTGTGCAGGTTTACGCTGGCTGCTTAACGCGCTTCTTGGTAGCTGACTTTACAACCTTCGCGGGTTTCTCTGCCTTTTCAGGTTTATGGCCATTCAACAACGGCCTCAGGTAGTCTCCAGTCAGTGACCTTGCTTCCATCATGACCTTCTCAGGCGTACCAATGGCAATAATCTCGCCGCCTTTGTCTCCTGCGCCCGGCCCCAGATCAATGATCCAGTCAGCGTTCTTAACCACGTCCATGTGATGCTCGATGACGATGACGGTGTTGCCCGTCTCCACCAGTCTGTGCAGCACACGCATTAGCGCAGCCACATCCTCGAACGAGAGTCCGGTGGTCGGCTCATCCAGGATGTACAGCGTGCTGCCGGTTGCCCGCTTGGAAAGCTCCGTGGCCAGCTTGATCCGCTGGGCTTCGCCGCCGGAAAGCGTTGTAGCAGGTTGACCCAGCTTGATGTAGCCAAGTCCCACATCTCGCATCGTTTCCATCTTGGAACGGATGCGGGGAAGGTTCTGGAAGAGGTCCAGGGCTTCCTCAACGGTCATATTCAACACATCAGAGATAGAGTGGTCGTGGAACTTCACTTCCAACGCTTCACGGTTGTACCTGGCGCCGTTGCAGACCTCGCAGGGGACAGTGACGTCCGGCAGGAACTGCATCTCAATCTGGATGTATCCGCCACCCTCGCAGGCCTCGCATCGGCCACCCTTCACATTGAAGGAGAAGCGTCCTGCTTTGTAGCCACGGGAACGCGCTTCAGGGAGTTGGGCAAACATCTCTCGCATTGGCGTGAACGCACCGGTGTACGTTGCAGGGTTACTGCGTGGGGTACGACCGATTGGCGACTGGTCTATGTCCACAACCTTGTCGATATGCTCTGTTCCAGAAATCGCCGAGTGCTCACCCGGCTTGTCCTTGGCGCGATAGAACATCTGGGCCAGTTTCTTGTGTAGAACCTCATTCACCAGCGTGCTCTTGCCTGACCCGGAGACGCCGGTCACGACCACAAGCTTGCCAAGCGGGAAGCTGACATCCAGCGTTTTCAGGTTGTTGGCTTTGGCGCCCTTGAGTTTAATGGCATTCCCATTGCCCTTCCTACGCTTTGCGGGAACAGGGATGACCTTTCGGCCCGATAGGTACGCACCGGTCAGTGAAGCTTCGCTGAGGAGAATGTCGTCGAGGGTTCCTTCAGCCACGATGTGCCCACCGTGCTCGCCAGCACCAGGGCCCAGATCGACGATGTAGTCTGCAGCGCGCATCACAGACTCGTCATGTTCGACGAGGAGCACGGTGTTGCCCAGGTCACGCAGTCGTTTGAGCGTGTTTATCAGTCGGTAATCATCGGCAGGGTGCAGTCCGATAGTAGGTTCGTCGCAGACGTACAGCACGCCCATGAGTCCTGACCCAATCTGCGTCGCCAGTCGGATTCGCTGGGCCTCGCCGCCGGATAGGGTGGACGCCGTGCGCTCCAGCGTCAGGTAATCCAACCCAATCTCCATGAGGAAGTGCAGTCGGTTATCGATCTCTTTGAGTATTTGACGTGCAATGAACCGATCCCTATCGTTCAACGCCTTGTCATCAGCGATCAGCTTTGGGTCTTCTTGTTGAACAGTGTTCGCCCACATCATCGCTCGCTCGATGTTGAGAGAGCAAACATCAATGATGTTCTCACCACAGACCAGGACGCCCAACGCCTCGGGTTTGAGCCGTCTTCCTTCGCACCGTGGGCATGACTGCTGCGCCATGTAACGCTGGATGTCAGACCGAACATGGTCGGACTCCGTGTCTTTGTAGCGGCGCATGAGGTTCGGGATAATGCCCTCATAGCTGGATTCCCAGGAGAATTCTCGATGTCGGTGGCGACGAGAGCGATGGCGCATGGTGAATTTGTGGTCGGGGTCACCGTACAACACAAGTTCCAAGACCTCTTTGGATAGCTCCTTAACCGGGGTCTTGGTAGAGAACCCGTGGGCCTCTGCAAGCGAGTTCAGCATGCTGGCGTACCAGGGCCCTGCCATTCCAACGCGCGTCCATGGGGCTATCGCCCCTTCTGACAGTGAGATGTCACGGTTGGGGATAACCAACTCGGGGTCTACCACCAGCTTGAATCCCAGCCCGGTACACTCAGGGCAAGCACCGTGGGGATTGTTGAAGCTGAATGTCCGCGGTTCAATCTCGCCAAGGCTGATCGTACAATATGGGCAGGAGAACTGTTCAGAGAAGACGATCTCCTTGTTCTTGTTGACGGGTTTCTTCTTGCGGCCTCTTGCTGTGGACGGCGCTTCAGCTACCGCAACACTGCCATCGGACGAGGTCGAATCGTCGAGAATCGAGACCGTGACCATGCCCTCTGCCAGCCGCATTGCCGTTTCCAGCGACTCGTGGACACGACTCTGCTCCAACTCATCATTGATGACCAGTCGATCAACCACCACCTGGATGTTGTGTCTGTACTTCTTATCCAGATTAAAAGTCTCAGAGAGGTCATGTATCTCACCATCAACCTGAACCCGGACAAAGCCCTTCCTCTTGGCATCCTCAAAGACGTCCTTGTACTCGCCCTTGCGGTCACGAACCACCGGGGCCATCAGCATGATTCGACTGCCCTGCTCCAGGTCAAACACTGCGTCCGCTATCTGTTGGACGGACTGCCTCTCCACTGCGCGTCCACACTCCGGGCAGTGAGGCTTACCCACTCGTGCGAAGAGCAAGCGCATGTAGTCATAAATCTCGGTGACCGTCCCTACTGTGGAGCGAGGGTTGTGGGACACGCCCTTTTGATCGATGGCGATGGCAGGCGAAAGGCCCTCGATGTAATCAACATCAGGCTTCTCCATACGTCCGAGGAATTGGCGTGCGTACGCGGATAGCGATTCCACATAGCGACGCTGCCCTTCCGCATAGATGGTATCGAAAGCCAGGGAGCTTTTGCCGGAGCCAGAAACGCCAGTCACTACGACAAGCTTGTTGCGGGGAATCCTCACATCCACGTTCTTGAGGTTGTGCTCCCGTGCGCCCTTAACAATGATATGTTCCAGTGTCATTGGTCCCTCGTATCCAAATACATAGGTAGAAACCCATAGATGGTGTTGCCGTATTGTATCACTGCAAATACATTCTACGAGGCAATCTGTTCTCAGTTTCCATGAGATTCATTAAGTATGAGTCGCCTTCCTGTATAATACCGCAATCATCCGGATACCAGCTGAGGAGAATCAACCTGTTCAAACGCATCCTGGTCCCCCTGGACGGCTCTGCCGTAGCAGAAGGCATCTTGCCGTACGTCCGAACGCTTTCCAAAGCTTTGGGCGCACGAGCAGACCTGCTCACCTGCTCAGAACGTTCCAAAACCCTGCCCATGAACTGATGATTGGCGATGAGACCGGCATGTCTACGCTGGCGCTCTCCTTGGACGGTGTTGTGGAAGCCCTTCACAAGCAGGCAGACGAGTATGTGCAAGGTGTGGCCAAGGATTTGGAGTCAGGCGGCGTCAAAACAGCCACTGACGTGCGTTCCGGCCCTGCCGCCGAGCACATTGTGAACGAGGCCGAACCCGCAAGCGAGACCCTCATCGCGATGTCCACCCACGGTCGGACGGGTGTTGGCCGTGCTGTGTTGGGTAGCGTGGCTGATCGGTTGGCGCGACACTCCGGGGAGCCTGTGCTTCAGGTCCGAGCCGCTTAACGCGTATGCAGGAGACTGGCCTGCGGGCCAGAGGGGCCGGGGCTTTAGTCCTCTCGCCTCAGCGACACA
>Ga0114999_10000511_pt1 | contig 58049 bp, 44 predicted proteins | sample ArcticOcean_MG_C_3_FD_89820 | JGI IMG/M metagenome (GOLD analysis project Ga0114999, IMG submission 89820) | Marine microbial communities from western Arctic Ocean - ArcticOcean_MG_CB8_126 | ecosystem: Environmental > Aquatic > Marine > Oceanic | place: Arctic Ocean: Canada Basin | collected...
CAGAGCGTAATCGGCCCGGCCCGTGCGGATCAGGTCCAGGGCTACCCCAATGGCATCTGCGCCGCTGGAGCAGGCTGAGACGGTGGCGAAGTTGGGGCCCTTCGCGCCAAGCAGCATCGAGATCTGCCCCGATGCCATGTCAGGCAACATCATCGGAACGAGGAATGGGCTGACCCTGGAGGGGCCCTTTTCGTTGAGGACACCAACTTGCTCGGACATCGTGATTATTCCACCGATGCCGCTCGACACAATGACGGCGACTCTCTCCGCGTTCTCGGGGGTGATATTGAGCCCGGAATGCTCGACGGCTTCGAGGGTCGCAGCTACTCCAAGTTGCACGTAGCGGTCCATCCGACGCGCCTGCTTCCGCCCGACGTAATCGGTGGCGTCGAATCCGTCCGCCTCGCCAGCGATGGTTGTCTCGAACGACTCTGCGTCGAAGGAGGAAATGTGGCCGATGCCTGAGGTACCGGCGAGCAGGTTGGTCCAGGTAGTATCTCTCGTAAGCCCTACAGGGCTTACGATGCCGATGCCCGTGACTACTACGCGGCGTTCCATATTAGGTCTCCGAGGGCTGTTTTTTTGGTTGGTCGCCGATGAGGCGGCACCAGGATACTTTACCAGAACGTGGAATGGAACACATACACTATGAGGTAGACGCAGCTACGCTGAGCGGACCTCGACGGTATCGAGCAACTGCTCTACGTCGGCCCGTGATGGTTGACCCGCGATGGCACCTCGGGCTGCGACTTTCAGCCCTGCGGAAGCGATTCCCCACCTAAGGCCTTCTTCGGCCCCCTTGCCTTGGAGCAGGCTATGAAGGAACCCACCTACAAAAGCGTCACCGGCACCAGCGGTGTCTGCTACACCCCTCGGTGTGATCGGGTCTGCACTGAAGGCACCTGCCGAAGTCCCGGCCGTTGCGCCATTTTCGCCCTGGGACACGGCCACTGTGCTGGCCCCTTTTTGCAGGAAAAAGTCGATGACGCCCTGTGGTTCGAGGGTGCCGATGAGGGCGTCGGTCTCTTCGGGGTGGCTGGGGAATACGTAGTCGACGAACGGTAGTATCTCGTCCATGGCCTCCCGAGCCTCGGTCGCCGACCACATGTTGGCCCGCAGATTGGTGTCGTACGATACCAGGACACCTTGACGCTTGGCCGATTGGGCCGCGTGGAGGACCGTCTCGCGGCAGGAGGGCGACACCGCCTGGAGGATGCCAGAGACGTGGAGGACCTTCGCTCCGGCAATGTATTCGTGGTCCAGGTCGTCGGGCGTCATGGTGCTTGCGGCGCTCCCCTTACGGTAGAACAGGAACTCGCGGTCGCCGTCGGGCAGCAGCGAGATGAAGTGCATGCCGGTGAACCCTGTAACGCGCCGGACTGCGGTTGTATCGATGCCTGTGCGACGCCATTCGGCCATGAGGTAGTCAGCGAAAGGGTCCGTGGCGAGGCGGGTTACGTAGCCGCACGACGTGCCCAGCTTGGTCGCCATGTGCAGCATGTTCAGTGTGTCGCCTGCATACGACTTGCGGAAGGTGGTTGCGACATCAAGGGGCTCGTCGCTGAGCAGTTCGATCATGCACTCGCCGAGGGCGACAATATCTGGAGTGTTAGTGGTCATTTTGGGGAGTCACCTGAGTAGATGCGGTATTGCAAGAGGCATTGTACCCGAGCAGGCGGCGCGCGGTGAGACTGAGCCTCCCCGACTCCTCAATATGCCACTACTGGCAACCTTGGAGCTCGGGGAGCTGCACGTCTTCGTCAAAATCCCCTGTGGGGCCCTATGCGCCGCTAGAGCCGCGGCCGCTCTGGCTGTTTTCCAGGTACTGGCGCACCATGAGCGCGACCGTGGCACCCTCACCGACCGCGCTAGCGACCTGCTTGGTGCTCCCTGCGCGGACGTCGCCCGTGGCGAACACGCCCGAGGCGCTGGTCTCAAAGGTGGGACTGGTCTCGATGAACCCCATCTTGTCGATGTCTACGGAATCCTTGAGGAAGGCCGTATTTGGGTCAAGCCCGATGAATATGAAGGCGGCTGCCGGGTTCAGCTCCGACACGTTGCCGGACTCCAGGTCTTCGACGACGATCCCTGTGAGGCGCCCGTTGCCCTTGAACTCGCGGACTGTGTGGCGGAGGCGAATCTCGATCTTGGGGTTCTTCTCGGCCGTCTCCTGTAGGACGCGGCTGGCGCGAAGTTGGTCTCCGAACTCGAGTACTGTGACCTTGTCGACGAACTTGGTCAGGAACAGGCTCTCTTCTATGCCGGAGTTGCCGCCACCCACCACGACAACTTCGCGACCCTTGTAGAAGGGGCCGTCACAGGTAGCGCAGAAGTGGATGCCGGCGCCTATGAGGTCCTCTTCGCCAGGCACGTTTAGCCTGCGATATCGGCTGCCTGTGGCTACGATGATTGCACTGGCGCAATACTCGTCGCCGGTCTCGGTGGTTACGAGCCGGTAGTTGCCCATCGAGGTGATTTTGGAGACGGCCTGGGCGGGCAATATCTCGACACTGAAGCGCTCGGCGTGGATCCTGAGCTGGTCTGCCAATTCCGCGCCGCCGACGCCATCAGGGAACCCGGGGTAGTTGTCGATGCGCTCTGTGACGCCCGTCTGGCCGCCGCCCCCGCTTCTCTCAATGACCAGCGTGTCGAAGCCTTCACGGGCGGCGTAGATCGCGGCGGTCAGTCCGGCAGGCCCGGACCCGATGATGATGACCTCAAAGTATTGGCGCGTGGCCCTGGGCTGAATACCCAATTTCTCAGCCAGCTCCGCGTTGGTGGGCTCCATCAGTACTGATCCGTCCTCGAATAGGATAGTTGGGATGATCTGTTTACCGCCATTGACCTGCTCGACATACTTCATCGAGTCGGGGTTGTCGTCGACGTTGATCCATTCGTATGGGACGCGTTGATCGCCGAAGAACTGTTTTGCCCGCCGACAGTCTGGGCACCACGGGGCTCCATACATCTTGATGGCCTTCTGGTTCATATTTGTTCCTCGGTTCGCTGTATTTATCGGCATCAATTCGCGGTGCTGAAGATGGCTCCGTTCTGTCATCCTCACGGTATATTTCAAGATTGAAGAAGAAAGTATAGGTGGGGGGCACCCCCACGGCCCCCGGCAAATGGGCTGCGCCCCTCTGCACACCCGCAGGAGAAGCAAGAGCACGCCCTACATGATTGCCATCTATGGTGAGCCTGTTGCCTCATCGGTATTTTGGCGGGATCGAGACAGTACTGCGGCTCATCACGACCTGTAAATCTCCCATTGCCGCACGCTCAGGGAGGGTCACAATTTACCTGTCTCACCAGTTCGATGCGCAGCTAAACGGGACGGTGCATTGGGCTCGGATTCGTTGACGCTCCCTCGGCGGGATTTCTATAATGGCACTTCCGGGCACGAGAGGCCGGAAGTCGTATTTTCTTGAGGTGACGGTAGTGCCGACGGTTGCGATTGAAACGCATGGTTGTAAGCTGAATCAGGCCGATTCAGGGACTCTTATCGCTCAGTTCACAGATGCTGGCTACCAAGTGGTTCCAGATTCAGAGCCTGCTGACGTGTATGTCGTCAACTCGTGCACCGTGACCCATATTGCGGATCGGAAAGCTAGGCGGGCGCTGCGGGCCGCCCGTCGACGTAGCCCCGGCGGGATGATCGTTGCGACGGGGTGCTATGCAGAGCGCTCACATGAGTCGCTTGCGGCCATCGGGGAGATTGACCTGATCGTCGGCAACACCGGCAAGGATGATCTGGTCCGCCGTGTCACCGAATGGATGGGTGAGCCTGTGGCACAGGGCGGCTATGAGATCGCCCTTGCTGTGGCGTCGGCGATTCGGGTTCGGGCCACGGTAAAGATACAGGAGGGCTGCGACCAGGTCTGTGCCTATTGCATTGTGCCGAAGGTACGTGGACGCGAGCGCAGCATTCCGCAGGCTACCCTCGTGGATCTTGTCAACGAGCACGCCTCACGGGGGTGTAAGGAGGTCGTGCTGACCGGCACTCAACTCGGCAGCTACGGATTCGATATTCCGGGCGCGAGCCTCACCGGGATGCTGTCGGGGTTGCTCCGGAACACCACGGTGCCGCGGCTTCGTGTGTCGTCGCTGCAGGCTCAGGAAATCGATGGCGAGTTGCTTTCAATTTGGGCCGACCCAAGGCTATGCCAGCACTTTCACCTGGCCCTGCAATCTGGCAGTGATGCTGTCCTCGCGCGGATGCGCCGTCGGTATGACGCCAGGGAATACGAGGAGGCGGTCGGGAAGATTCGTGATGCGGTGCCTAGTGCGTCGATCACGACCGATGTCATCGTTGGGTTCCCCGGGGAGAGCGACGCTGACTTCCAGCAGACACTTGATCTGTGCGAACGGGTGGGCTTCGCTGCTGTCCACGCATTCCCGTACTCGGTCAGGCCAGGGACGAGCGCTGCCTATCTAAAGGACAAGGTGAGCGCCGAAACGAAGTCGGAACGGATGAAGGCGCTGCTGGAAGCCTCAAAACGGCATGCCTCGGCGTATCGCGCTGGGATTGTTGGCGAGACGCGCTCCGTGCTCTGGGAGGGGCGTAGAGCCGCGACCGGCGGCGAGGTTTGGTCCGGGCTGACCGGCGACTATGTGCGTGTCGTTACACGTAGCCCGATGCCGTTGGCCAACGAAATAACCGGCGTGCGGCTAGTGGGACAGATGGACGAGGCCATGGTGGCGGAGGTCGACTGACCTCGCACGACCCGCAACTACATCTCTTTGACCTGGAAGTGGGACTTGCCGTTGCTTTGGTCGATGTAGCCGGCCCTTTGCTCGTTGGCGTGCCCGAAGATCAGCAACCACCCCTTGTCGATGGCCGTCTGTAGCAGGTCGCGTTTCTCAGACAGGGTGTCGTCGGGGGCCCGGTCATAGGCCGAAATGCTGGCTAGTGGCAGATGGTACGGGGTCGGAATTAGCTCGCCGAGATAGGCGATGCGCTCGCTTCCGGCGTCGATTAGGACGATCTGATGGCCCTTGGAGTGACCGTTTGTGACCTTGGTAGTGACACCGGGCGCGATCTCGTGTTCGCCGTCGAGGAGGGTCAGGAGCCCGGCCTCCTCGAGCGGGAGGAAGTCGTCGGGGTTGAAGGATCGTTCGCCGCGTTCGTTCGGGTCGTTGGCCTCTATCCACGCGTCCTTTTGGACCATGTACTGGGCCTTGGGAAATGTCGGGATTGCAGTGCCGGCCCGATCGAGCTTGGTGCAGCCGCCGGCGGTGTCGAAGTGCAGGTGCGTCAGGACCACCACGTCGATGTCCCGCGCCGTGAGTCCCAGGTTTTTGAGCTGTTTGATGAGCTTGTTGCCGTTCAGGTTGTAGGTGTCCTTGAGCTTGTCTGCACGCTTAGAGCCCGCCCCTGTGTCTACCAGGATGTTTATGGTTGGGGTCTGAATCAGCATGCAGTTCAAGCCCATGCGGACCCGATTCTTGCGATCTGGCTTTAGCTGCTGCTCCCAGAGGGTCTTGGGCACCTGTCCGAATAGCGTTCCGCCGTCCAGCATGTAGGTGCCGTCGCTGACAACGTCCACGGTCGTGGTTCCGAGTTGCATGTTGCGTCTCCCTCTAGTGTGCGGTCCCGTCTCGGCGGTAATCCGCGGACAATTCAGCCAGGTGTCGTTCAGTACTTGAGCAGCACAGTTCCCGCGCCGTTCGATCGTACTGCGAAGTGGAGGGGAGCCATCCGGGACGTTGAATGCCCACGTTTGGCGGTCTATAGGACGATGCCGCTTGTCACGTGGGTTGTGCAGTCGGAAGGTAGCGACGGTTGCGTCTTTCGCCGAGCAGCGGGTCCCAAAACCTGCCCTGCGTTACCCATTCCCGAACCCCTCGACGCAACTTTAGGTATGTGTATGGGCAATTGTCAATGAGTTTTCCGGGCTTGTTCTTAGACATTTACCAATTCTATCTGGGCGGGTCAGCGCGGATCGAGGCGTGTGTTCCAGCGGAGACGGTGTGCAGGGTTCAGGGCAGATAGGGCGATCTGTCGGGGACCGGATGGGCGTCAATTCGAATGGCACGCCGGACTTCAGTCTCTGTTGGCCCGGCGTGCGTTCTGGCTTGAAATCGTCGGTCTAGACGTCGAGAGCCTCGAGGGCCGACTTCCAGGCGGAGATTGTCTGTTCGACTTCGACGTCTCCGTGGGTTGTCGATACGTAGTATTTGCCGTGGGCCTTGAAGATACCACGCTCCCTGAGAAGCTCGTTGAGCCTCATCACCTTGGGTTGGTCGCGGTCCAATGTGGAGCGGTAGTTGGTGATCTCGTGGTCGGTGAAAATGACATCGAACATTGGCGCTTCGCCGACGACCTGCGCGGGAATCTCGGCCTCGTACAGAAGCCTGGTTAGCGCCTCTTTCAGCCGGTTGCCGGTGGCGAATAGACGCTCGTATGTGCCCTCACGACGGAGTACCTTGAGTGTGGCCAAGCCTGCGACTGAGGCGATGGGGTTGCCGTTCAAGGTCCCTTCTTGCATGACATATGGGGCGCCTGGATCGCTGGGTGCGAAATGCTCCATGATGTCTGCAGAGCCTGCTACCGCCGAGAGCGGAAATCCGCCAGCGACGGCCTTGCCTAATGTGCACATGTCCGGGGTTACCCCGTAGAGCTCCTGGGCTCCTCCGTAGGCAAATCGAAAGCCGGTGACGATCTCATCGAAGATCAGGGGGACGTGGAAGCGGCTCGTCACCTCCCGGAGCCCTTCGAGGAAACCAGGTGCAGGCGGTATCACCCGCTGTAGGGGTTCGACGATGACGCCTGCGAGCTCCTCGTGGTAGCGCTCAATGATGGCTGTGGTCGTCTCAATGTCGTTGAATGGCGCTACCAGCACATCGCCCTGGAGCGACTCTGGAATGCCAGATGAGTCGGGTGCAGGCGCAGGGTAGTCCAGGGGCTTCGACGGGGCCATGCTCATCAGGCCGTAGTCGTTCATGCCGTGGAAGCCGCCCTCGAATTTGAGGATCTTGTCGCGACCCCGGTACGCTCGGACGGCCCGCATGGCGAAGAAAGTGGCCTCGGTTCCGCTGCTGGCGAACCTGACCTTCTCGGCACAAGGCACGGCTTTCACGATCTCTTCGGCCAGCAGGATGGCGTGTTCGTTCAGGCCGAAATATGTCGTGCCCTGGGAGAGCTGTTCGCTAACGGCGGCCACGACCTCCGGGTTGGCATGGCCGATTAGCATCGGACCTGAGCCAAGGGCGTAGTCGATGTACTCGTTGCCGCTGAGGTCCCAGACGCGGGGTCCGCGACCACCGCGGATCACCATATCCATGGTGACGGTGTTTCCGTTGCCGCCGCCGGGCAGGTATGCTGCGGCCTTCTCTAGCGCCTGCCGTTCCCTATCACTGACGGTCCTTTTGGGCAATGTCTACTCCATGTGATGGGCGACTTTTCCGCACCTTGTACGGCGACACACGTCGACCCCGGAATTATAGCATAGCGGGGTCCGACTACCGTATACTTGCCGGGCTGGCCGGACCCAATCCGGTCCACTAATGAAAGTAGTCAAGAGCGGGACGATCGAGGTGTGCCGCTCGCTGGAGGGTTTGATGGATACGAGTGCGATTACCGGAAATATTACTGAGCAGCGCACGGGTGCTGTGGTCGTGGGCCTTTTCCAGGGCGCGGAGGGCTCCGGCGGGGCTTTCGGGGCAGTGGATCGGGCTTTGGACGGGGCGTTGAAGGCGCTTATGGATGATGGGGAGATCAAGGGGAAGAAGGGCGAGTTCACTCTGGTGCACACGCTGGGTAGGATCTCCCCTGCCAGGGTGCTGGTGGCTGGTCTAGGGAAACAAGACACCTTCGATGCGGAGAGAGTCAGGAACACATCAGCCCGAGCACTACGCTATCTGCGTGGCAAGGGAATCGCGAACGTGGCCACCGTCCTCCTGGGCTCCGGTTCCGGCGGGCTGGTTGCCGGCGTGACGGCACAGGCTGTTGTTGAGGGGGCGATGCTTGGCCTGTACCGCTTCGACAAGTACAAGTCTGACAGTTCAGAGAACAACGAGCTGGAGTCGCTGACCATCGTCGAGCAGGATGGATCGACCATGGACGAGATCACGAAGGGCATTGAGCTGGGGCGAACCCTAGCAGGCGCGGTGAATCTCTGCCGCGATGTGTCCAACGAGCCAGCGAATTTCATGACCCCTACGCAGCTATCCGAGGTCGCACTAGATGTTGCTCGTGAGGGCGCATTGGATATCCAGGTCCTGGAGCGGGGTGACATGGCCGATCTGGGCATGGGGGCGATCCTGGGGGTAGCCAGCGGAAGCGCGCAGCCGCCGAAGCTGATCGTGCTGCGCTACTGGGGCGATCGGGATGACGAGTCGAACAACCTGGGGCTAGTCGGGAAGGGGATTACGTTCGACAGCGGGGGCATCTCCATCAAGAGCGCTACGAATATGGGCGCGATGAAGGGCGACATGGCCGGTGGTGGCGCTGTCATAGCTGCGATGGGGATCATCGCCAAGCTGGGCCCCAAGATCAATGTGACGGCTATTGTGCCAGCGACCGAGAACATGCCTGGCGGTCGTGCACAGCGCCCCGGTGACGTTGTCAAGACGATGTCTGGCAAGACCATAGAGATCGACAATACCGACGCCGAGGGCAGGTTGGTCCTGGCCGACGCGGTGACCTATGCCCGGTCACTAGGAATAGGGCGCATTGTGGATGTCGCCACGCTCACCGGAGCTATCTCCACGGCTCTGGGCAAGATATGCTCGGGGGTTTTCGGTAGCGACCAGGCCCTCGTAGACAGCATTGTGAAGGCAGGCTCCGACTCGGGGGAGCGTTACTGGCAGCTACCGATGTACGACGAGTACCGGGATCAGTACAAGAGTGACGTGGCCGACCTCAAGAACACCGGGGGTTCCCCGGCCGGCTCCATAACGGGCGCACAGATCATAGGCGAGTTCGCGGACGGCGCGGCGTGGGTGCATCTGGATATCGCGGGGACGTCTCGCGCCGATTCTACGAAGGGTTACACACCGAAGGGTGCTACTGGTGTGTCGGTGAGAACGCTCGCACGCCTGGCTCAGATTCTTGCCGATTAGAGCGCGTTTAGAGCGTGGGGGTAAGTTTGATTCGTTCCTACAATTATGATAGACTTCGATAAATATCCACGAGGTTGCCGATGACTCAGTCGACATCCCCGCGGTGGACCTTCATTACGAACCACGGACTGGTCCTCGCGTACATTTTTCATAACCCAAGCCATACCGCGCGGGAAATAGCCGCCCATGTAGGCGTGACAGAGCGCACGACCCACAAGATCATCTCCGAGCTGGAGATGGAGGGCTATATCACGAGGCGCAAGAGCGGTCGGCGCAACCTGTACGAACTTGACCCCGCGCTGCCGCTACGCCATCACACCAAGCAGGACGTGATGGTCGAGGATCTGCTCCACGTGTTGTCCTCGCGGGGTACGGAAGAGTTGTACGCGCTGGTGGAGACCAAGTCGGCAGGCTAGATCCCTTCTCGCGAACTCTCCCGTTGTCCATGACCTCATCTTTTTCTGCCCTCGAAACCCGCATACCGCATTGACCCCCTTCGCACGTCGATGCTAGAATCTATGCGAGATGGTGGGCGTGGCCAAGCTAGGTTAAGGCGCCAGGTTGTGGCCCTGGAGATCGAGGGTTCGAATCCCTTCGCTCACCCCACTCAGCCCCTTGAAGCGGACCGCCACGGGTCCGCAACCCCGCCGCAAGGCATCATCGTGTGCGCCCGTAGCTCAGTGGATAGAGCATCGGTCTTCGGAACCGACGGTCGTGGGTTCGAATCCCTCCGGGCGCACCACACCTCCCCCGCATAACGAAGGGGCTCCGGTCCAATTGGGAGCCCATTGAACCCAAGCTCTTTGCGGTGTTTTACCGACATTCGAGCAACTCCTTGAGTGGGCTCGTGACAAGGCCAGTCACACCAACCCCACAGACCCAAACGAAGGCCAGTTGCGTAGCTGTTGCCGCTATAAAACCTGTCCATTTATCGTGTGCCCCCGTCCAACTGTTCCCTCGACCTCGTTTGCCACGATCACTGCCGCCATAGCAAATAGCGACGAGGATCGGGTTTCCCCAGACTATTAGCCGGGTACACATGAGAACATGTTGTCCCGCCCCTGCCACGCCCTGCTTCGAATGATCCCAATGAACTCCTATCTAATTCTTGACGCTATTAAACAGGTTCTATATACCGTAAACAATGCTAAAACAGGCTTAACCAGGTCTAAAGAGTAAGTAGGAGCCGGATGCTAGACGAATCCAGATTGGACTACCATGATCCTGAATGGGTCGCCAGCCGATTGGGGATTGACAAGAATGCGGTGTCCAAGTACCTCACCCAGGGGATGCTGCCAGGACTGAGGCTCGGGAGGAAGTGGCTAATTTCGGAGAGCAGCCTGCTCGACTTCCTCAAGGGAGAGGAGCGACATCAGACCGAGGGGCGGCGGGCCATGTTCTCTGTAGAAACCCTACTAGTCGACGAAATAGATGGCCCTATTGGCCTGTTTCCGAGCGAGCAAGGCGAGTGCTAGGTGTGGCGCTGCAGGAGGCCCAAGCACTGAACCACGACTACATAGGGGGCGAGCATCTGCTCCTCGGCCTGGTACGCGATACTGACGGGGTAGCCGCCAAGGTTCTAAAGAATCTGGGCGTCCTCGAAGGGACGCAGGCTGGGCTGGAGGCGGAGATGGAACATGGACGGGCACCTGAACTGGGCGAGGACCCGATTTCGACCGGTGGGGGGACGTGATTACTTGGACGGCCAGGGCTCAAGACGCGATCAAGCATGCAAGCAGCGAGGCTCTACGCATGGGGCACCACTACATTGGGACCGAGCACCTTCTCCTAGGACTCTTAGATGGGTCCACAGGTCCGGCCCATCAAATTTTCGAGTCTCTGGAGATAAGCGTGGAGGATGCCGGGAGGGAGATAACGCGCGTCCTCGCCCAAGCATTGCCTGACGACAGCGCACAGCAGGAAGGCGAGAATCGGGGCTGACCGATGCCGGCGGGCAGCTAACTCATATCATCCAAGAAACCCAGCCTGATGACTCTCCAACGCACGATGTTTAGAAGCCTCTGGCCGAGGACTATGAGCCCTTCTCGGTTTCTTCAATTTCATCGGGTATCATGGTGGCCGGTCGCTCATGATCCAGATGGAGGCTGCTATCTACAGGACAATCATTGCCATTGGGCTTGTATCACTCGCGGCCTTGCTGGCGGCGTGCGGTGATCAAGGTTCTGGTACCACCTATGTGCCGACGAGCGTAGCGACCTCCGTAGTAGTTGCGACCCCGACATTGACGCTGGAGCCTGTGGCCTCAGCGACGGCCGTGCCTGCGGTGACACCTAGCGACTCTTCGAGCAGCCTTTCGTCGTCCAGTCCCGATCCTGTATCCCAGTCCACCTCTACGAACACTGTGCCTCTGGCAGAGTCCCCACCCGAGACCGTTGCGGTTACCGGTGTCATCGTTAAATTTACCGCCGACTCGGTAGCCCGATACCGAATCAATGAGCAGCTCGCCAGACTTAGCCTGCCGAACGAGGCTGTGGGTGAGACCCAGGATATTGTCGGCGCTATCGTGTTCTCTGCGGACGATGTGGTGGTCAGAGACGCATTGACGGTCAGAATCGGGCTAGTGTCTCTCAAGAGCGACGAGGGACGACGGGATGGCTATGTCAGAAACAACACCTTGAATACGCGTGAATTCCCGGATGCTTTCGTCGCGATTAAGGAGCTGCGCGGCCTCCCGTGGCCGCTGCCGTCTTCGGGCGAGGATTCCATTCAGTTGGTCACGGACACTACGATTCGCGGTGTGACATCCTCCTTGGAGTGGGAAGCTACAGTTACGTTTGATGGCGATGGGGTTGTGGGCACGGCCCAGACCTCGTTCCCGTTTTCCACTTTTGGACTGAGCCGTCCAAGGCTGGCGTTTATCTCAGCGTCGAGGACAGTATCCGGCTCGAACTCGACTTTGCTGCCACGGTTGTTGCGGGCGAGTAGGTTCCTGCTGGGGTGTTGAGAGTGTGATCGCGTGAGGTTGTGCGACACATTCGCGGCCATTGTTGAGGATTCGCTAGTAATTTTTCCCCTGGAAACATCGAATACTTGTGTTGGCTGTGGTAAGATGCTCGCCGACTCCCAGCGAAACTGCACTCACGTTCCGCTTCCAGCGTTTTAGATCGAGTATCGAAGACGCGCGCGACGCTTGCGGTGGACGAGGAGAATCTGTTGTAAAGGAGCACCGCATGAACATATATGTGGGCAACCTGTCGTTCGATACCGATGATGCGGAACTTGAGAGAACATTTACGGAGTTTGGGGAGGTTTCCTCTGCCCGGGTCATTCAGGACCGGGAATCTGGTAGGTCCAGAGGATTCGGTTTTGTAGAGATGTCTGACAACACTCAGGCAGAGGCTGCAATTCAGGCTCTCAATGGCAAAGAAATTGGTGGTCGCCCGTTGACTGTCAACGAGGCAAAGCCACGTGAAGACAGGCGTGGCGGCGGCGGCGGCGGCGGCGGCGGCTACGGCGGCGGCGGCGGTGGCGGCGGCTACGGCGGCGGCGGCGGTGGCGGTGGCGATCGCCGCTGGTAGTCTTACCAGTAAATTAGCCCTGTGAGCGGGCCGGTAGCTGTCGTCATTTGGAAGCGGCACCCGATCGGCGACCGGCTCCCTCACCTGGGCGAACCTGCTAAAGTCTACTGATGATTTTTAGCTTGCGAGAGCGATGCCCCGTTGCGATATATGGAGCCATTCGCCTCTTTCCCCTCGGCCTTCTTCTTTCTCTAGGTGTGCTCTTGTCGGCGTGCGGGGATGAACAGACCCAGTCGGGCGATATTGCGACAGTCGAGTCTCCTACCAGCGTTCCGCTGACTAGTCTCGAACCCACCGCAACCCCGCAGCCGTCCCCTTCTCCAGTGCCTGACCCGTCCCCGACCACTGTTCCATCCGCGACATCCGATTCGAAAAGTTCCCCTACGCCGACTCCGACACCCACCGCGACCGCCACGGCTGTCGCCACACCGGAGGCTGCTGTCACCCTGTCGATGCCGGGAGTAACGGCCGTCGCTGGCGATGATGAGCCCGGATCGGTGGACGAATTGCTTGCCAAGGTCATTGAGCAGAGTCTCGCGGATGAACAGGCCGATCACATAGATCCTCCCGAGGCGCCCCAGCACACCCATGCAGAGCCTGGATCGGCTGGTGATGTGCTGGCGAAGGCTCTGGAAGAGAGCCTGGCCGACGAGGATTTCACGATCGGTGGCGGTTACATGGAGAGCGCTGATACCCATGGTCAGTCGGAAGGATTGGTGCTTGGGGGGGGTGAGACGGAGGAGTCCGTCTACAGTGGGGCCCTGTGTGAGCCCGACGCGCCTGTTCGGCACTTTGACGTGGTTGCTATCAACGTTGAGATCACCTTGAACAGGTTCCTCGACTACGACCCTGAGGGGAGGATGTACGTCCTAGATGGGGAGCTGGCGCGGGTGCGCATCGAGGAGACGCAGAACAGGGCGGCCAGGGCGGATATGGCGCAGCCTGCGGTATCGATAGGGTTGGAGGACGATGCCATTCAGCCGCTCACAATCAGGGCCAATCAGGGCGAATGCGTGCGCATTGTCCTGAGCAACGGACTGAAGGAAAACGAACCTGCGAGCCTCCATGTTCATGGATCCAGTCTTTACGTGTCGGACACCGGTGCACCGGCCATCGCGACCAACCCCGACGCGACGATTTTGCCGGGGCAGTCTGTCACGTACGAGTGGATGATCGCGGATGATGAGCAGGAAGGGGTGCGCTACTTCCACAGCCATGGGATCGATAGATTCCAGGCCGGGCACGGGCTATTTGGCGGCATGGTTGTGGAGCGGAGCGGCTCAATCTACGAAGACCCGATTCAGGGAACCTCGCTCGCTAGTGGTTGGTCCGCCATGATTCGTTATCCAGACGGTAGCGATTTTCGTGAGTTTGCAATTTATTACCATGAGATCGGCAGCGAGAGGTACCGGCACCGCGACAAGACCGGAGAGCTGGTCACTTTTGTCGATCCCTATACCGGTGCCTACAAGCCCGGCGGTAGGGCACTGAACTATCGCAGTGAGCCCTTCATGAACCGGCTGGCGCTGCAGGACGATCGATTCGATTTCGCGGACAAGTCCATGGGTTACAGCTCCTACACGTTTGGCGACCCTTCGACACCGATAGCCAGCTCGTATTTGGGCGACCCCGTCAAGACAAGGATTATTCACGGGGGCTCGGAGGTTTCCCATGTGCATCACACGCATGGCGGCGCAATCCGCTGGAGACGGCAGCCTGGTACCGAAGACACGGGGTTCGACACGGGCCTCGACAAGACACCGTCGATAAAGCCAGCTGTATCGACAAGGCTGGACTCCCAGTCGCTGGGCCCCTCGGAGTCCTACGACCTCGAGAGCGAGTGCGGCAGCGGTGGTTGTCAGGAGAGTGTCGGCGACTTCCTGATTCACTGCCACGTGGGCCATCACTACCTGGCAGGAATGTGGATGGTGTGGAGGGTGCACAACACCCTGCAGACCGGGGCCGGGTCTGGCCATGGGGATGTCTTGCTCCAGGAACTGGATGATCGCGGGGGCGCGATTGCTGAGGCAGTCAGCTCGGATGCCTTGATAGGCAAGACCGTGGACTATCAGTACACGACCCTGGAGATCACCCCTGAAAACATCGACGACTGGGTTGAGCGCATGCTCCCTCCTCAGGGCTCCCCGATTGGCTACGATGCCTCGGTACTTGATTGGCAGCGACTTGACGACACCTATGTGAACGAGCCCGAGACGGTCGAGGTATGGCCCAACTATCGGTCCGATAACCCCGGCGCCAGGTTACCAATTCTTTTTGAGCCCACAACGGGGAAACTGGCCTATCCGCTCTTGAGACCGCATCTGGGCAAGCGTCCTCCCTTCGCGCCGAACCACGGGCCAGCGCCCTACTTGAGCATTGACCAGCAGGGTAGGGCGCCGCCGCAACCGGGCGCGAACGGTCCCCGGAGCCTGTGCCCATCGGGGACGAAACTGAAGGAGTTTAACGTTCACGCCATCACCGTGCCGATCTTGCTGAACGCGGATCAGAACCTGATCGATCCTGTGGGACAGCTGTTTGTCTTGAAGGAGAATGAGGATGCCGTGCGAGCCGACAACGGCCTGAGGGTACCGCTCGCCATTCGCGCCAACGCGGGCGAGGACTGTGTGGATATCGTTCTGAAATCCGAGCTCCGGGACAACGCTGAGAACTCGTTCTTCAGCAAGGTGAACATACACACGCACTTCGTCCAGTTCGACATTCAGGCTAGCGACGGCGTGACGACCGGTTTTGCCTACGAACAGTCCGTGAGGCCGTTTGCGGAGGCAGGAGAGAGCTTGAGGGTCGATGCTATGGCAGGGAGTCTCAGCATCGACATGGTGAGCGCCGCGCGTTTCCAGGCGGGTGTACTGGTGGGCGTTGGTATGGACCAGGAAGACACGTTTGAGATCAAGCGCATCGTCGGCGTCGATGGCAGCCGAATTACGTTGGAGGAGCCGCTCGAATACGCCCACGGATCCGGGGAAATCGTGAGCGCGGAGTTCGTGCGCTACAGGTGGTATCCAGACGTTCAGTTTGGAACGGCATATTTTCACGACCATGTGGATGCGCTGGTCTCGTGGAAACACGGGCTGTTTGGCGCGGTGATCTCAGAGCCCCCAGGCTCGACCTACCATGATCCTTATACGAACGCGGAGGTCCGAAGCGGTAACGTCGTCGACGTGCACACCGACTCGGTTGTCTCGCCGGACGTGACCGGTAGCTTCCGCGAGCTGGTCATGTTCATACAGGACAATAACCTCACGACGCATCTAGGCAGATCCAGCGGGAGCTCACTGAGCCTGCGTGCGGAGCCTCTAGAAAGGCGCGGTGGCGATCCGGCTCTCTGGTTTGATAGCGCTACCCATGGGGATCCGGCAACGGTGGTCCTGGACACCTATCTGGGCGATCCGATAATAGTGCGAGCCCTCGTGGGCGCGACAAATGACGTGCACACCTGGCACCTGGACGGGCACTGGTTCCGATCCGAAAGATTCAGCACCAACTCGACGCCTATCAGTACTGTCCACCTTGGCATATCGGAGCGGTACGATCTGATTGTTCCAGCGGCCGGTGGTCCTCAGGGGATGCCTGGCGACTATCTCTACTACAACGGTAGGACTTTCAAGCTTGCCGAGGGCAGCTGGGGCATCGTGAGGGTACATGAGGGGGATGCATCCATTGGCCTGATGAAGCTGCCGGGTCGTGCTGTGTCCCCGGCGCCGGCGACCTTTGTTTGTCCACCGGCTGCGCCGCTTAAGGAATTCAGTGTTTCGGCAATACATGTTGGTCTGCCCATGTTGGGCGGTGACCCTGGAAAGATATTCGCGCTGGACGCGGACATATCCGACATAGTCTCAGGTGATAGGGAGCCGGAGCCGCTGGTCCTGCGTGTCAATGTGGGGGACTGTGTGCAGGTGCGTCTCAGCAACAAGCTGCCGGATGGCAGGGTGTCTTTCCACGCCGATATGCTCGCCTACGACCCGGCGGATTCTATGGGCATAACGGCTGGTTTCAACCCGGTGCAGACAGTAGCGCCTGGTGATAGCAAGACCTACACGTTCTTCGCTCATCCCGAGTACGGCGAGGGCGCGGCCCTGGTGCGTGACTGGGGCAATGTGCTGGTGAACCCTGGCCTCGGCCTCTACGGGGCGATAGTGGTGGGGCCCGAGGGCGCTGAGTATACGGACCCTGTGACAGGAGAGGACGTGTCTCTTGCGGCGAGCTGGAGGGCAGACGTGCATCCGCCCGATGGGCCGAGCTACCGAGATTTTGCGCTGTTCATGCAGGACGAGGATCCGGTGATTGGCACGCACTTGATGCCGTACAGCCATGTGGTGGAAGGCGTTGTCGGGCTCAATTACAGGTTCTCGCCCCTCGATGGCACGGGGGAGCCGATCCCCGATACGACGGTAGTGTGGAATGGAGACACGTATGCAAACCCTTCCACTCCGGTCATGGAGGCTTATGCCGGAGACGGGGTGCGCATTCACGTCATGGTTCCGTTCAGTGAGCAGAATCAGGTGTTCAGTATTGAGGGCCATCAGTGGCCTCTAGAACCGGACATGGACGGCAGCAATCTGCTCAGCTCCGCTCAAATCGGAGGAGCCGAGACGCTCAACATCGTAATCGACGACGGCGCCGGTGGCCGGTCCGGGTCGCCGGGGGACTACCTGTACGGTGACCATCGACTGCCGTATCGTGAGGCGGGACTGTGGGGTCTTTTCAGCGTGTACGCCAAGGATGATGTTGAGGCAGGGATCGTCGCCCTTCAATAGCCATGAGCCTCGGCCAGCTGCTAGTCAAATTCTTGACAGATGCAAGGGGCTTCACTAAGGTACGGTGGTTCCCGATATCGAGACTATGCCCAACGGGGCTCATACAGGTAAGGTTGCTGGAAATACGCTTGGCAAGAGTACATCGAAGACATGTGGTGGTAGTTGCTGCGCTGGGGATTCTGATCCTAGCTCTGTCGCAGTTTGCCGCACCTGCAACCGCGGCTACCGCAACGATTTGGACCGCTCAGGCTGGTGAACTCTTTCCGGAGGAGTCTCTGGCGATAAACCAGTTCCTTCCCAGGGACCTGACAGTCGTTGAGGGGGATAGCATAGTCTGGGAGCGGGTGATATTTCACACGATTTCGCTCCTATCCGGCGGTGAGCGCCCTCCGTTCCTTTCCCCATTGCCAGACGGCAGACTGGGGGTTTATCCGGTCGTGGCTTTCCGGTCCGGCCCCCTGCCCCGCATCGAGATCGAGGGTATCGCGCAGGCGTCCTGGTCTGCAGATAGGCGTGGGGTCGCGACCCAGCTGGACGAGACGCTGGTGATCAACGGGAACAACGAGTACGACGGGACGGGGTTCTTCAACTCCGGAGGGCCCTTCGACGCGACCAAGCTGCCGAGACTTGTCGAGGTCATATTCACAGAGCCAGGCGTCTACGACGTCGTTTGCCTGGTCCACTCTGCTATGAAGGCCACCGTCACTGTGCTCCAGGCCGGGTCGACATCCCCGGATAGCCAGGCTGCGGTGGATGCTCGTGCGGTAGACGAGCTGGCGGCCTCGGTTGCGCAGGCCGATTCCTTGATCTCATCGAAGGAAATTACCGTCACTCCGCCAACAAGTTGGAGCGAGGGGCGACCGACCGGCACTACTGAATTCGGCCTGACGACGGGACTTCTCGAGGACGACGTAGAGTTTGCCCGGTTTATGCCCATAGCTAATCTTCAGATCGATGTCGGCGATACGGTGACGTGGGAGTGGGATAAGGCCGGAGAGACCCCTCACACCGTTTCATTCTTATCTGGCGCAGAGCAACCCGAGTATTTCCTCGTCGAATACAAGGTTTTCAAGGATGGGAGTATCAACGAGCGTGACCCGCCGGTCATTGCGTTGAACCCTCTGGTCTGGGCCCCTTCTGGCGGTGACACATACTCCGGTACCGGCATTGCCAGTTCTGGCGTGCTGTTCGGGGAACAGGGACCGATCGGACGTCCGACGAGCTATTCGCTGACCTTCGACACGCCGGGTGTCTACAACTACCTGTGCTTGATGCATGGTCCTCGTATGTCCGGTACCGTAACGGTGGCGGACATTGGTCTACCCGCGACCGGTGGTCCTACCATGTCTCGGCCAATGCTCGTGACGACGGGCGTGGCGGGCTTTATCCTCATTCTGGCTGGCGGGCTGCTGATCCTGGTTTTTGGTCGCTCTACCGAGCAGAATCCACCGCTGTAACGACCGGGAGAATGGCAGCGGATTACCGCAAATTTCGCCTGAGCGGAAATCCATCTTCGAGCGCCGGTTATCACGAGATGTCATTCAATGTGGTACGATATCTGTCGACTCCCGCGAAGTTGCAGTCACGTCCCGCTTCCGGCGTTTGAGATCGTGAATCTAAGACGCGTGCGATGCTTGCGATGGATGAGGAGAATCTGATGTATAGGAGCGCCGCATGAACATTTACGTAGGCAATCTTCCTTTTGAGCTAGACGATGCAGAGCTAGAGCGTACATTCACGGCATATGGAGAGGTCACCTCTGCCCGAGTTATTCAGGACCGAGAGTCCGGTCGTTCCCGAGGCTTCGGTTTCGTGGAAATGGCGGACAACACCCAGGCCGAGGCCGCGATTCAGGCCCTCAACGGCAAGGACTTCAATGGCCGTCCCCTGACGGTTAACGAGGCAAAGCCCCGAGAGGACAGGCCTCGCGGCGGCGGCGGCGGCGGCGGTGGTGGTTTCGGCGGTGGTGGCGGTGGCAGCGACCGCCGCTGGTAGTCCTGTAAAGTAAATAGCCCGGTGAGGGTGCCGGTCGCTATCGTTATCTGGAAGCGATAAGCGACCGAGGCGATCGGCTCCCTCACATGGGCGAACCTCGAATGCAAAGTCTCAGTCGAGCGAAGAAATAGATATGAAGCCCTGAGATAGCGCCCTTGCCGCGCTCGCCGGTCCCCGAGTCGACAGACCCACGGTTTCGAATCCCCCGCTTGTGTCGCCACTGTTAATCTGATGGACTTGGCTCGTGCCGTTCCCCATGGCGTGCCGGAAATCCCAACCTCGCTGCCGAACTAGCCGCCACCGGCCATGCCGAACTTGGATTTGATTCGGTAATGCCTTACTTCAGTATCGTTCAGGAGTTCTCTGCCCTCTGATGTGAGATTCAATGGGAGACCAAGGACAACTGGCCGACCGTGAGTACTACTCGACCACTGTGGCGCGGACCGGATGATGTCAACCTACCTCCCGGTTTCTTGGATCACCACGACATCAGTTCCATTTTGATTCGAAGAGCGACCCAGTGCGCGCCAAGGCTATCGTGGGGGCTCGCATCGAGTTGGTGGGCAACATCGACAACGTACAGACGATGCATGCCAGTGGGCCAGAGGTAGTTCGGGACGAGGTACGAGCTTGCATGGATGCCGACGAGGCTTGAGAACCTGGTCGAGATCCCCAGGGTGGTTGAGGAGTGGTCTCGTGATCGGGCCTAGCAGCTTACTCCGATTTGGTCGGCGCCTCGACTTCGGGACCACCGAAACGGGCTACCGCTAGCAGGACCGTCGGGAAGATGAGAGTGACACCCCCGTAGACGAATGCGCTGTGGATGCCGTACTTGTCCGAGATCAGACCCGCTAAGAAGGGCGAGAAGGTGCCGAGGAATCCGGCGCCGTATATGAGTGAAACGACCGTTGATTGAGCCACGCCGCGTGCGGCATCCAGGGCCGCAGCGACGAATATATGGTGCAGTGAGAAGGAGAAGGCTCCCCGGACCATTACCGCCAGGAATAGCTGGATGCCTGGTTTAGCGACTGAGAGGGCGAAGGCCGATAGCATCACGAGGCCCGTTCCAGTTACCAGTACGGGCTTGCGTCCGACCCTGTCAGATAAGATGCCCATTATCGGCTGCGAGACGATTCCCGCTGCCTGCGCTAGCGAGAGGAACAGCGCGACGGTGGTGACCGAGTACTTCAGGTCCTCTCTCATGTATAGCGATAGGAATCCGCCCACTCCGCCCTCTCCGATGCTTCGCAAGGCAGTAGCAACGATCAGAAGTAGCAACACGCGGTTTCTCATCAGATCTGCCAGTGATCCAAAGTAACCCCGGGTGGATGCCACGACATCTCCCACCTCGGCCTTCCTCGATGGCATTAGCAGCCATACTGCCGCGGCCACGAATAAGGCCGGGCCCAGGCTTATCTTAAGGACGTCTCGCCACATCATGAACGTAAGGAGACCGGCAACGGCTGGCGCCCCCAGAACCTCACCGATGTTCGCGCCCATTCCATGGAGAGAGACCGCGAACCCGCGGCGATCAGGGAAACGTCTTGACAGCTCTCCCAGAGCTGGGGGGTGGAATAGAGACGGGCCAATTCCCGCAAGGAACATCACGACAAGCATCGTTTTGTAGTTGGGCGCGATGCCCAAAAGGTAGAATGCCCCGCCCATCAGCGACATTGCCGCCGCTAGCATCATTCCGGCTCGGTTGCTGAACCTGTCACCGAGGTAGCCCGCAACCATTGTGGAGGTCCACCATGCAATGGAACTTGACGTGGCAAGGGAGCCGAATTGTGCGCGGTTCAGTCCGAGGCTGATCTTGATCTCGGGCATGATAAGAGACCCTTGGCCCGAGTTATACAGGTGCTTGATGGCGTGTGCCACGAAGATCGTGGCTGCGATTTTCGTGCGTCCACGGGTTGTGTCTGCGCTGGGGTCCAGTTCGGGCATAGTCAGTACACCGCCCGGGACGAGCGAGGACCCGGGCAGTTGGGCATGCGTTCGAGTAGCTTTGTAACGTTGCGGTTTGTTCGTGCACTAGGTGGCGTCATGGCGCGGTATTGTACATGATATTGGCCGTTTGCCAATAGGGGTGTGGGGTGGCGCAAGCCGACGATTGGCCGTGGTACACCGTGGTCGTCAATTTTGCAGGATGGACTAACGACCGTCGCGCGGCTGGACATGGACATCTGTGCTTCGGCGACTGGCGATGGAATGTACGAGCCCTTTGAACGCAGATGGCTATGCGTATGATTGCGTAGCTGACCTCGTCGCCTGTGCACGGTTGCGCAACGTGGTACCATGCGCGCGAGTTTACCTGATGCTGCGCGGCTGCCGTCTGGGAGTCAGGTAGTAAGCGAGGGACGCCCCGCCGGTCAACACTGCGGCCCGGCCGTGACGTGCCACTCAATAGGAGAGCCACTCATGCTAACCTTCATCCTTCGTCGCGCGCTTCTGTCACTCCTGACCATCTGGGTGCTGTCCGTCATCTCTTTTTTCATCATCCAGCTACCGCCCGGTGACTACGTGGACACGTACATCATCGAACTCATGACAGGTGGGTACGAAAGCGGTGACAGCGGCGGCGGCGCGACCGATGCGCTCGAGAAGACCCTCCGAGCCCAGTATGGCCTCGACAAACCCATGTACGTCCAGTATGTCAAGTGGGCGTGGCGCGTGGTGCAGGGTGACTTTGGCCAGTCTCTGGAGTTCCAAAAACCTGTGTCAGAGGTCATTTTGGAGCGCCTCATGATGACGGTAGTCCTGGCTGGCACGACGGCGCTTTTTGCCTGGGGAATCTCCATACCGATAGGCATCTATTCCGCTGTCCGGCAGCACAGCTTCGAGGACTACACCATCACATTCATCGGCTTCATGGGGCTGGCCGTGCCTGATTTCCTGTTGGCCCTCTGGCTGCTATGGATCACATTCGTCTACTTCCCGGACCTAGGCATCGGCGGGTTATTCTCGCCCGAGCACGTCAATTCGCCGTGGAGTGTCGACCGGTTCATAGACTTCATTTCGCACCTGTGGATCGCAGCATTTGTAGTGGGTACTGCGGGCACGGCCGCGCTCATTCGTGTGATGCGGGCCAACCTGCTCGACGAGTTGAACAAGCCCTACGTGGTCACCGCGCGGTCAAAAGGTATGCCCGAGTGGAAACTAATACTGAAATACCCGGTGAGGCTGGCGTTGAATCCGCTGGTTAGCACCCTGGGGTACCTGCTGCCCGTGTTGATGTCCGGCTCTGTAATCGTGTCGGTGGTCCTGAGCCTGCCCACCGAGGGGCCGCTTCTGCTGAGAGCGCTATTGGCGGAGGACCTGTTCGTGTCGGCGGCCATCATAATGCTTTTAGGCACGCTGACCGTCATAGGCACGTTGCTCTCGGACATCTTGTTGGGCATTTTGGACCCGCGGATCAGGGTGACCACGTCCTGATTGCGCCCGGGGCGGACCTTCGCCACTTGATGGGGCCTGCCTGTGCCTAGTAGCCGGCCTGGGTGACGAGATCCATGACCCGACGGGTTGCGTGGCCATCGACGTTGATGGCGGCTTTCAGCGTCGACGCGCCTACCGCAATGTCGCCTTGTAGAAGCTGCCTCAGCGTGTCGGGCGCCTGAACCTCAGTGCTTCCCCCCGCGACGCATAGAGGTATACCACCGGCGGCCTCTCGAACCTCGGGGAAGTCATCGGGGTGAGTGATGCTGATGGTTGGAATGCCGAGCAGGGCGGATTTTAATCCCATCGTCGAATACTGGCTAACACACACGTCTGCCACTGACATGAGCCGGTGACTGTCGATCCGTGGCTCGATCATGCGACCCGCCGCCCCCTCCATCAATGTCCCGTAGTCCTGGGTGTCACGTGGGTGGCGTGCCAAGATGAGTCGATCTTTGGGCCCTAGGCTGTCCAGCACCCACTCCAGAGCCTCGAACGGCATCCTGGCTGTGTTGGAATCTGCGGTCTGTCCAAAGAATAGAATCGCACGGTACCCGTTGATGCCTAGCTCGGTGCGCAATTTGCCGGACCGCGGAGCCTCGGCGTCGGCGTATCCGTCCAACCCTGGGTGGCCCGTAATGGCGATTCTGTCCGACGGTGCGCCCGCGGTGACCATTGCTGTGGCCGTGATACTGTCGAGGGCGGCCCATGCTGACGGGGCTGGGGTGCCCGGCACGCGGCGCCACACGCCCCACGACTCCACGATCCGCACCGTCCGGATTGACGCGCCGACCCCGGCGGCTACGAACGCCTCCTCAATCGCCAGGCCAGTCAGGTTTTCGGAGGAAGAGCATCCGACTAGGATCCGGTCGGGACCGAAGGAGTCCACGAGGCCGGAGGCATAGTATCCGGGGACGTCGATCACACCATGCTTGGGATCAGTGGCGAAGAACTCGACGAATTCAGTGTCGGCCCGCTCGAATATTGCGGCCGAGCCGCCCAATGTCTTGTTTTCGGGTGCGTCGTTCGAAACGCCGATGAGCAGGACCTCGTGGCCTGCTGACCGGAGTCTGTCGACGACGGGTCCGACAGCCTCAGCGGCCCCCGGATGTCTGGCTGTCGCAAGGACTCTCATCTGGTGTGTCTCCTCGTGCGATGAACGTCCTCGTGCCCACGCACCTGCTAAGCTGCGGGCTTTTGCTTGCCTCGACCGTAGATTCCGGCCAATAAGCCTAGCAGGGCGAACGGCAAGACGAGTTCTAAGGCTAGCTCCAGCGTTGGCGGGCTCAGGGCTGCCTGTTGCAATGTCGCAAGCGCGCCGCCGCCGGCCAGAATGCCGGCAATTGTGCTGGTCAGCGTCTGGGTGACGGACAAGCTAGGCTTGATCCGTATCCTTCTCCCGGTGTCCTCGGCTCCTCTGCGCTCCACCTTCGCACCCGTTACAGTATTGATGGCCCAGTGGGCGCCTGCGTTGATGGTCGTTCGCAGCGTGAATGCCAGTGAACCGAGGCCGATGGTCATTGCAGCCGCGCCGGCGATCCCCACGACACTGCCGAAGGGGGATCCCAGGATACGTAGCCGGGTCGTGGCGGAGCACAGGACCGCTCCCTGGCTGTCGAGACTATCCCATACAAGCTCATGGAGCCCAACACCCCATCCGGATACGTTTGATAGGGAATATGTCCCCTGGAATTCGCCTCCGTCACCATCCATCTCAGAAATCTTGATTCGCCAACCGAAAAATTTCATGTATACGTCGTTGTGCACCGAGTCTTCCGGTGCGATGACTCGGACGCTGATCCCCTCGTTCTTCGCTAGCTCGACCGTCGCGTCGTTGGCAGAGGCACTATTGATGGAGACGGAGCAGGCTTCTGCCTCCTGTGCAAGTACGGGAGATATGGCAAACAACCCGGCGAAGCCTACAAGAGTCGCAAGAACCAGGGCGGTTAACCCACGCATGGCGATTCGTTTGACACTGACCATGGCATGCGTCTCATTGATTCAGAGTCCCTGCATTATTGCACGAACGCATCCTTTGAGTGGGGGACAGCACCGGTGCTGTGTGGGAGCGTTTACAAAGGTATGTGAGCGCACCCCCTTTCGTGTCGGGGTATCCACCTGTCGCCAAAGGGGTGAGCGCCCCCTGTGAGGGGCCGGTAGGTACGTGTAAGATCAAATTACGTGGATGACCTTTCCCAGTAAATCAAGGAGGCCCCCATGACCGCAACGACGCTCAAGGAAGCCCGCAAGCTCGTCGATGAGCATGTAAAGGTACTCAGGGTATATGCCCACAGGGTATTGCTTCAGCGAGAGGCGCTTTCCTTTTCCGAAATGACGGACAAGCAGAGCCGAATCAGCGAGTTCCGCGCGATGGGGAGCTGCCTGAAGCTCACTGAGAACGAGATGGTCGCCATGGTGTACGGTGATATGCTCCAGGAACGGCCCCGATGCGGGTGTCCCGCATGCCGTAGCCGGAGCACCAGCCAGCAGTAGCCCCGCACTAGATGCGGGTGCCGGGCCCTCGCACGCCTACCCCACGAACGATGGCCCGGGTATTGCGTCAAAAAGGCCGCCCTAATATGGGGCGGCCTGTTTTTGTGTGGATTACTGCGCCAGATTCATGCTGGTCAGCGCGGAACTCCCGTCAACGTCGACTTGGACTGAGAGCCGTGAGACAGGACTGTCCTTCGACGAACTCAGGATGAACGGTACGTTCGCCATGTTGCCGTCGCGGAAACTGTAGAAGGCGATCTTCGAGCCGTCGGGGGACCATGCTGGGTAGCGGTCCTCGGTAGCGTTCGAGGTGAGGTTGGTCTGGTTGGATCCATCGGCGTCCATGACATATATCTCATAGTTTCCGTCTCTATTTGAGGCGAAGGCCAGCCGCAGACCGTCCGGCGACCACGACGGTCGGTCGTCGGAGGCCGCGTTGTCGGACAGGTTGGTGATGTTGGCGCCATCCTGGTCCATGACGTATATCTCGGAGTTGCCACCACGATCCGAAGTGAATGCGATCTTGGTACCGGATAGGGTAGAGGTCGCGTAGTCGTCTCGCTTAACCCGGTAGGTGACGGTCCAGTCGGTCGAACGCAGGCTGGATATGCCAGTGAGTGGATAAACGAGCCTCCCCCCGTAAGTAGACGGCTGGCCCCGCCCGGTCTGGCCGGGGCCGAAGCTCGCTGTGGTGGTTGTACCTGAGCCTTCGGCCTCGATGTTTTTTTGGAGCTGATAGGAGGTCGAGGTCGCTACGGTACTGGTCGCGTAGTGGAAAAAGTAGGTTTCGTAGCACTCCAGGTACACTGTGTCGCTAATGCCCCCAGGGGTCCCGATGGAGATAATTCCAGTTCGATCTCACTGGAGGATGGGGCTGAGGGTGAGGGATAGCGTCGCGGTCTCTCCGGGGTCCCATATGTCGGTGTTGTTGGTGTCCGGTGAGATGTCACTGATGGACCAATCGGTCCCATAGTCGAGGTGGGATAACACCTTGGACCCGGATGTGTCTGTGTAATCCCCAACCAGGTTCATGTTCGAGAAATCGGACACAGACGTGTGCCCGGTGTTGTCTATCGAGGCAGAAAATGTGTCGCAACCCAGGTCTGCCGCCTCAGCGGTCGATATGGCCAGATGTGTGTCGATTCGATCGCGGCTGATCGGAAGGGCTTCACTCACCCCCGTGCTGTGCTTGTCCCACGTGTCTATAAGCACGTAGAAAGCAAAAGCGCTCACCGTGATTAGTACGACGGAGGTCAGTGCGGCCGCCAGCGTGTCGCTCACTCGGCCTCCATATCGTAGTCGGATCGGGCAGAGCCAGACCGGGGGCACGTCGATCCGGATTGCTCCGGAGGAGCTGCATAGCTGAAATCTGCCCGGTCAAGAGCGGTGCGCTGTCCTGGTTGCCGCGTCGACGCATTTCTATGGTTGAATCGTACTGAAGTGGCGGCCTCGTCCCAAGGGTGAAAGCCCATGGTCCTAGTGCGGGAAACCCCTCGTGCGTCGCTTGTGATTTGGCTACCGCATCCCCATATGGAGTATGGTAGAATTCAAGAATTTACCACTGTGGAGTTCGACATGCCTAATCGTGAAGATATCGCACTGATGGCGCACCTGGTTCGCCGTACCGGGTTTGGCGCAACTCGCTCCGAGCTTGAGACCCTGGTCGAGCAGGGCTACGACGAAACAGTGGAGCAGCTGCTCAGTCCTGAGGATCAGCCACCCGTGGACGAGTACACGCTTTTCCGCTACCACCCCGGCGCTGAGAGAGGCTCGAGCATCAACCACGCCCAGCTGCGGTGGCTCTATGGCATGGTGACCACGCGTCGGCCACTCCAGGAGAAAATGACGCTCTTCTGGCATCATGTATTCGCGACCGGCCAGTCGAAGGTCGAGAGCGGGCGGCAGATGTATGCGCAGATCGAGCTTTTTCGAGAGCAGGGTATGGGCAATTATCGGGAACTGCTGGTCTCTCTGGCCAAGGACCCGGCGATGCTCTATTGGCTCGACAACAATGAGAACCACAAGCGAACGCCCAACGAGAATTGGGGCAGGGAGTTGTTGGAGCTATTCTCTCTTGGTGCAGGAAACTACACCGAGAAGGATGTCTTCGAGTGCGCCAGGGCCTTTACTGGCTGGACGATGACCCCAAAGATTCACTGGCTGCTCTGGGGGCCCCACCTCTGGGATTTCGAGTACAAGCCCGAGGACCACGACAACGACGAAAAGACGTTCCTGGGTCACACGGGCAATTTCAACGGCGAAGACATTATTGACATCATTTTGCAGCAGCCCGCCTGCGCCCGGTTTATCATGCGGCATCTGTACAACTTCTTTGTGGCGGACGAGCCGCAGGTCCCAGCATGGCCGATTGAGGAGCCTCGCGACCTGGAGGCGATCACTGCCCTTGAGGAGGTGTTCGTTAGCTCTGGATACGAGATGCTCCCAACACTCCGGTTCTTGCTAAAGTCCGACTTCTTCAAAGAGGCCATGTACCAAAAAGTGAAGAGCCCTGCGGAGGTGGTGGCAGGGACGCTGAAGTTGACCGGAGACCTGAACGGGCCAGATCCTCGCTGGGGCTGGGTTCCCAACGAGCCAACGTACATGGGCCAGGCACTGCTTGATCCTCCGAGCGTTGAAGGCTGGCACACTGGCAAGGAGTGGATCAATAGCGGCTCGCTGATAAACCGAGTCAACTTCGTGTCGGAAAAAATTAGCAACGTGGAACTGCCCGGAGTGCAGGACATTATCAGACGGGTCGGGTCCACCAATGGTCATGGCATGAGTGCCGATATTCTGGTGGAAGGCTGCCTTGACCAGATGGGTCCGCTGGAAGTGAAGGATCAGACGCGAGCCGAGCTGGTCGCGCAGGTTGAGAGCGGAGGCCCGGTGGCAGCTGTCGACGAAGATTTTCCTCGTAGGGTTGGGGAGGTCTTGTCTCTAATAGCCGGTACCCGCGAATACCAGTTCGGCTAGGCGATTTTTTAATTTGAGGTCAAGGAGCACGTAGCGATGACGACAGCCAAAAAAGACCCGGTTCTGGTGGTTGTGCAGCTCAGTGGGGGTAATGACTACCTGAACACGGTGATTCCGTACCAGGACCCAAACTACTACGACAACAGGAAGACTCTGCACTTCCCCGAAGAGCAGGTCCACAAACTCGACGATCAGCTTGCCTTCAACCCGTCGATGGGACCAATGAAGGAGATTTTTGATCGTGGGGACATGGCTGTGGTCCATGGCGTAGGCTGGGAGCACGCTACCCGTTCCCATTTTCGCGCGATGGATATCTGGCACACCGCAGAGCCGGACAAGGTCGGTACCGAAGGCTGGCTCGGACAGGCGATTAGGGAGCTGGATCCAGAGGGTGCAAACCCGGTTACCGCCGTCAATGTGGGCTATGGCCTGCCGAGGGCCCTTGTGGCCCCCAACGTGTCTGTCGCGTCGGTTGCAGACCTCTCAACCTATGGACTGCTAACGGCCATCGAACAGAAGAATCAGCGTGACCAGATGCTACAGCGCTTTGCGAGCATGTATGCCCCTGCGATCGGGTCTGGCCCTGTGATGGACTATCTCGGGCAGACCGGATTGGACGCACTAAAGGGGGCGGACATGCTCCGAATGGCGCCCGATGGCTACTCTTCCAGTGTCGAGTATGCCTCGAACCCCCTGGCGGACAAGCTCAAGGATGTTTCGAAAATACTCCTTGCTGGCCTGGGTACCAGGGTCTTCTACACCGAACACGGCGGTTTTGATACCCACGCGGCCCAGGGCCCAAACCATCCCAAGCTGTGGAGCCAGGTATCGAGTGCTGTTGCTGACTTCTGGGATGACCTATACGAGCACGATGCGGCCGACAACGTCATGATGTTCATCTTCTCCGAGTTTGGACGCAGAGTGAAAGAAAATGGCTCTGGTACCGACCACGGAGCGGCCGGTGTTAGCTTCGCGATTGGGCCCCAGGTAGCTGGCGGTATGTACAGCTCCTACCCGGAGACCCGCGCTGAGGCGCTAACGGACGGCGATCTCGCGCCGAACTTGGACTTCCGAGGTCTCTACACGACCGTGCTCGAAGACTGGATGGGCATCGACGCGAGCCCGATTGTGAATGGTCGCTTCGAGAAGCCTGCATTTATTGACAAGGGCTAGTTTTCTGGAGGAAAAGATATGATCACGACCGCTGTGGCGGGCAAGGCATGGCACTTTAGCCATGCACTGGGCCGTCCGACCAATGAGCACAACGGCTCGACCGGCGGGTATCGCTACCCGATCGATCTGGTCATCGCCCCGGACGACATTCTGTTCGTTCTGAGCAGGGGACAGGGCTTCGAAGGAGCTTTGGAGCACGCGGATTTCGGTCGAATAGGCAAGACCACCCTGGACGAGGATCACATCGGTGATTTTGCCCGCCAGGAGTTTATCTGGCCCACAGGCATCGACCTATCGGCCGATGGTCGGCTATTTGTTACGGACGAGTTCCGTCATCAGGTGGTGATCTTCCCTTCTGACGTGATTTACCCCTACCCCGATTTCAATCCAAAAGGCGAGCGGATTGGGGAGTGGGGAGAGCGGGGCTCAGCGCCTGGCCAGTTGGAGGCGCCAAGCGGCATCGAGTTCGACTCGAACGACGACGTTTATGTTGTCGATACTGGTAATAATCGCGTGCAGAAGTTCTCCAAGGATGGGGAGTTTCAGAAGAGCTGGGGCACTGCCGGTACCGGGGATGGCGAGTTTGACAAGCCTTGGGGAATTACGATCGATGCCGAAGGCGCGATCTATGTTGCAGACTGGGGCAATGATCGTGTCCAGAAGTTTTCACCAGATGGCGAATATATCATGAGTTTTGGTGGCGGCACGGGTGATGGTGGAGAACTGAACCACCCGGCCAATGTGGCAGTGGACAGCGACGGCGATGTCTATGTGACCGACTGGGGTAACAACCGGGTCCAGATTTACGAGCCAGATGGCAACTCGCTGGCGGCGCTGTATGGTGATGCGGTGGAACTGTCAAAGGCCGGCGCATACATCATCAGGAGAGACCCGGAGACGATCAAGGCATTCCGTCGAGTTAAGGACCTCAACCATATGGGCCTGTTCTCCCGACCGGTTGGAATAGAGGTCGCCTCTCAGGATCGGGTAATCGTCACCGATACCTGTGGCAGGCTCCAGGTCTACATGAAGGACAATGATTTCTCTGAGCCCGAGCTGAAGTTGCAGTTGGGTGATGGTTAGCGAGAGTCCCGGTTACGTCGCTCTGTGAGCCACTGAGTGGGCACAGTTTGCGACGCCGAGGTTTCGGTCAGCGGTCTTATCCCCGTCGAGATTGAGTCTGCGCATTTCCAAGGACGTAGCGAGATCCTTGGTACTGTGTGCCCAATTGTCAGGCTCTCAGTAACACAGGGCCGACGGTTTTAGTTCAGCCTGATTCTTGGGTCCAGAATACCCAACAGGATGTCGGACATCAGTGTGCCGATTACGGTGAGGGTGCCTAGTAGCAGCACGATTGTCGCCGAAACGAACATGTCCTCCGCCAGCAGGGCCCTCAGCAGCAGTGGTCCCTCGGTCGGCAGGCTCAGTACCACCGACACGATGACACTCCCCGACATCAGCACCGGCAGTAGGTACCCCAGCGTGCTCACCAGCGGGTTCAAAGCCAACCGCACCGGATACTTCAGTACCAGTTTCCACTCCGGCAGGCCTTTGGCTCGCGCCGTAACGACATAGGGCTTGTTCAGCTCGTCCAGCAAATTCGCTCGCATGACTCGTATCAGAGCTGCGGTGCCGGCGGTGCCAACTACGAATGCGGCGATCCACAGATGTGACATCAGGTCCATCAGGCGCCCAAAGCTCCAGGGCGCTTCAATATATTGCGGTGAGAATAGCCCTCCGATGCCGATGTCTGGGAAGTACGTGAAGGTGACCCAGAGTAGCCACAAGGCCAGTAGGAAATCTGGGACCGCCAGGCCCAGGAATCCGACGAACGTGATGGTATAGTCCTCGATGCTGTGCTGTCGTACGGCAGAATAGATGCCGATAGGGATTGAAAGCGCCCATGAGAACAGGGCGGTGGTTCCGGCCAGAATGACCGTCATTAAGAGTCTTTCTCTGACGATCTCCGATACCGGCTTTTGGAACTCCAGCGACTGACCGAAGTCTCCTTGGACCAGTTTTGCCGCCCATTTGGCGTATTGCACGTAGATCGGCTTGTTGAGGCCGAATTGCTCTCGGAGTGTGGACTCAAACTTGCCGCCGCCAACGACTGCCCCGGTGGCGACGTTTCCGAACATCAGCTCCTGGATGTATGTGTCGACGAAGTCACCCGGAGGTAGCTGAATTATGACGAAAGAGATCACGGAGAGCGCCCAGATAGTTAGGAGCGCTAGAAGAGATCGGCGCAGAATGAACATCAACATGAGGACATGCTCCTACGTTTGGACTAAGCGGCCTAAACGGTCGCATTCGTCGGGCGGTGCGTCTCACTGATGGACGCACCGCAGGTGGGAGTATTCGCTAGCCAAGCCTGATTCTGGGGTCGAGTATGCCCAGGAGGATATCGGAAAGCAGTGTGCCGACTACCGTCAAAGCCCCGAGCAGTAGCACGATGGTTGACGATACGAACAGATCTTCCGCCAGTAGAGCCCTGAGAAGTAGGGGACCCTCGGTAGGAAGACTCAGCACCACCGAGACTATGACGCTTCCAGACATCAATACAGGCAGCAGGTAGCCCAGCGTGCTCACCAATGGGTTGAGCGCGAGCCGGACGGGGTATTTCAGGATGAGCTTCCACTCAGGCAGCCCTTTGGCCCGGGCTGTTACCACATACGGCTTGTGAAGCTCGTCCAGCAGGTTGGCGCGCATCACACGAATTAGGGCGGCCGTTCCGGCAGTCCCTACGACGAAGGCCGCGATCCACAGGTGGGAGAACAGGTTGACCAATCTAGCGAAGCTCCAGGGCGCCTCGATATATTCGCGAGAGAACAGGCCACCTATTTCGTGATCTGGGAAATATGTGAAAGTGATCCAGAGTAGCCAGAGAGCAAGCAAAAAATCGGGCACCGCGAGGCCCATGAAGCCGATAAATGTCACGGTGTAGTCTTCGAGGCTGTGTTGCCGAACGGCGGAATAGATCCCGACCGGTATGGAAAGGCCCCATGCGAACAGGGCTGTCGTCCCGGCCAGGATTATCGTCATCAAGAGACGCTCGCGGACGATCTCTGCCACGGGTCTCTTGAATTCCAGAGATATCCCGAAGTCCCCGTGGAGACCTTTCCAGACCCATTTTGAGTACTGGACGATGACTGGTTTATCGAGGCCAAACTCTCGTCGGAGGTTCTCTTCCAGTTGATCAGCGAACTGGCCCCCTGCTACGGGGCTATTGCCGAGGAGCTCCAGCACGTAGGTGTCCGCGAAGTCGCCAGGTGGTAGTTGGACAACAAGGAACGCCAGAATTGAGAGTGCCCATATGGTGACCATCGCCAGCAGGGTCCGGCGGACTATGAAAGTTAACATCGGGGTTTTTCCAATATTTTTGAGGCGCTCAAGAAGACCTGACCTCGTTTATTTCGATGCAATGATAGCGTAAAAGCGCCCCGCCTGATAGCGGGGCGCTTTTCATGCTATTGCGGATGGGGCTGCGCCTCTCGACGGCCAGCCTCCCTAGTTCAACGATCGATGACTACCCGTACGGGTCTGCCGCGTCACGCAGTCCGTCACCCATGAAGTTGAATCCCAGCACCGCGATTACCACGGGCACCGCTGGAATCATGATCCAGGGGTAGACAGCCACGGATTGGATGTTCTGCGCATCCTTGAGCAGGACGCCCCAGCTTATGGCCGGCGGCCGCAGTCCGAGGCCCAGGAAGCTCAATGCCGTTTCCGCGATGATCATCGCGGGGATGGACAGTGAGGCGGCCGCTATCACGTGGCTAGTGAAGGAGGGGACCATGTGTCGGAAGATGATTCGGAAGTCGGTAGCGCCAGACAATCTCGCCGCCGTCACGAATTCCTCTTCACGTAGTGCCAGGAACCGGCCTCGTACGACTCGGCCTAGCTCCGTCCACGATATGAGAGAGATGATTATCGTGATCGAGAAGAAGATTCTGATCGGGCTCCAATCGCGCGGTACTGCGGCTGCGAGAGCAATCCACAGAGGAATGGTAGGTATGGAGCGCAGAATCTCAATCAAGCGCTGAATGAGGGTGTCGGCGATGCCTCCGTAGAAGCCGGATATGCCTCCGAGGCTGATGCCAAGGAACAGGCTTATCGCTACGCCGATTAGCCCGATCATCATGGACAGGCGCGTCCCATAGACCATCCGGGAGAAAAGGTCTCGCCCGAGCTTGTCACTCCCAAAGAAGAAAGGCGCTGGCCGACCTTCCACGAACTCGTCACTAATTCCGATGAGGTGGCGTCTGGTCGTTATCAGACCGAGGAACTTGTACTCGAATCCAGTCACCCAAAAGCTGAGTGGAACTATGACTTCCGGGTCGGCTACGTGCGTCTTTTTGAGGGTAAAGGGGTCACGTCCGGTATCGACGCCCTTGACGTGAGGCTTAAAGCCTCCGTCGAACCAATGGATCATCTGGGGCGGCATGTACGCGTGGGTGACCTCACCGTTGGACGGGTCGCTCATGGCCAAGAAACCGGCGCCAATGGAGACCAGGTACAACCCGGCAATCACTCCAGTAGCAATGAGTGCGGCGCGATGGCGTTTGAATCGCCACCACATGAGCTGCCACTGAGTGGCAATAAATACGCGCTCTTCTTCGATGTCCCTCGCCATAGACCCAGCGGTTGCTTCTACCATATCTCTATCCCATCCTGATTCTGGGATCTAGAATCCCGAGTAAGATGTCCGATAGGAGCGTCCCTATCACAGTAAGGGCTCCCAATAACAAAACAATAGTTGCTGATACAAACAGGTCCTCCGCCAACAGCGCCCTCAAAAGTAGCGGCCCTTCTGTGGGTAGGCTGAGCACCACGGAAACAATTACGCTACCGGACATCAGCACCGGTAGCAGGTACCCGAGGGTGCTCACCAACGGATTAAGTGCAAGGCGAACCGGGTACTTCAGAACCAGCTTCCACTCGGGAAGTCCTTTGGCCCGAGCAGTCACCACATAAGGCTTGTGCAACTCGTCCAACAGGTTGGCACGCATGACACGTATGAGGGCGGCCGTCCCGGCGGTGCCCACAACGAAGGCAGCAATCCAAAGATGTGATATCAGATCTTTGATACGTCCAATACTCCAGGGCGCCTCAAGATATTCAGGTGAGAATAGTCCCCCGATGCTGTGATCAGGGAAGTATGAGAAGGTAATCCAGAGTAGCCAAAGGGCTAGGAGGAAATCGGGTACTGCAAGACCCATGAAGCCAATAAATGTGAATGTATAGTCTTCGATGCTGTGTTGTCGCACAGCTGAATAGATACCAATCGGGATGGAAACACCCCAGGCGAACAGGGCCGTGGTGCCCGCCAAAATAATGGTCATTAAGAGACGCTCTCGGACGATCTCTGCCACGGGTTTCTGAAATTCCAGGGACTGCCCGAAGTCGCCTTGGACCATCTTCCAGGCCCATTTACCATACTGGACTATGAATGGCTTATCGAGGCCGAACTGGATGCGCAGGGTTTCTTCGAGTTGATCAGTGACAGCGCCGCCGCCGCCTGTTGCCCAGCTTCCAGCAAAGAGTTCTTGAACGTAGGTGTCGACGAAGTCGCCCGGCGGGAGTTGGATGATGAGGAAGGACAGCACCGACAATGCCCAAATCGTTATAGCTGCGAGCATTGCACGACGGGCGATGAAGGTCAACATGGGCTGGCTCTCCTACGCTCGGGTTGTATTAAGCATGCTCGGAAATTAGGTTCTGGGGAGCGGGTCTTGTTGCTCGACCAGCGCCCCGACTGGCGTCGGGGCGCTGGCTTTCAGTAGCTAGCTTCTATCGAATGTCTGCAACTACTCGGTGTCGTTCTTGCCGCCTTCCATGTAGAACTGCACGGTCCGGGCAATGCCTGGGTTCTGCAGTGACGACTGGTTAGGCGCGACGTCTAGTACGTTCTTGAAGTAGTTCTTCACTACCACGATGCCGTTGAATGCGGGGGTACCGCCGACATAGCCAATCACGTACTGCTCATCGATAACGATCCGCTGCGTCTCGATGTAGTTGTCCTTGTTGTCACCATAGCGGTTCAGCTTTGCCTCGTCGGTCAACGTGGCCAGACGGAGGATTTGGGGGTCGGTAGGCTCGGCAACGGGGTTACCTGCAGCGTACGCGTCCTGTGCACCCGTGTACCAGTTCCTGTATGCCTGTCCAACTGCGTGCCACTCGGTGAGGTTCAAGGGGAAGCGCTGGCCACCGGCGCCGCCTGCCATCAACATATGGTCGTTGTTGGCGCGGCGATCGGCGTAAAGCTTGACGTCCTCAGCCTTGAGGAAGGTCTTGATACCGATCTTGTCCAGGTCTTCCTTGGTCAGCTCTGCGATCGACTCGTAATCGACGAAGTAGTTCGCGATGTAGGACAGCTCAAAGATCAAAGTGTCGCCGGAGCCGTCTGTCCGTAGTCGGAAACCGTCGCCGTCCTTCTTGTCCAAGCCGATCTTGTCCAGAAGTGCATTGGCCACGTCGGCGCCTTCCATGTACTTCTGGTCGTACTCGTCACCCGGGTAGAAGGGGTGGCCCTTGATGAATCCGCCCTGGCTGACTGCGCCTAGGCCAAGGAATACCACCTCGTTGATTCGCTGTCGGTCGATTGCGTGGGAAATGGCGATCCGGAAGTCCTTGTTAAAGAGCCACTTCTGGACTTCCTCGTCGGCGTCGTAGGTCAGGGGCGCGTCGGTCGTGCCACCCAGACCGTAGCTGTTGTTGATCGTCAGGCCAGCCTGCGAACCTGCAGGGGAGGGCCAGAACTTGACCGTGCAATCGCACTTGTCAGCGTTCTCACGCATGACAGGCACCTTGTTCATGTCAATGTGACGATGCTGGAAGTCGATCTCACCAGCAATGGCCTTGAGGTTCAGAACCTCTTTGTCGCCGGTCAGGATCATGGAAATGTTGTCGATGTAGGGAAGCTGGTTGCCCGCAGGGTCAACGCCCCAGTAGTACGGGTTGCGCTCCCACTCGTAGATCTGCTCGGTAATCGGGCTGGTCACGCGCCAAGGCGAAACCACGGGAAGCTCGGTGTTCCGGAGGGGGTTGGACCTCTCCTTGAAGAACAGGGGCCAGCTCTCGAAGCCTTCGTCGGCAACCATCGTGTCGTAGGCGGCAGGGTCAGAAGCGAAGTCTCTGTGGAACTGCTCCATGTAGTGAGACGGGCCGTAGTCGCCGTCACCGATGCGTCCGTGCAGGGTGAAACCACCGATGTGGTAAGTCGCCAGCATGTCCAGGAAGCCGTCAGCGGCGTTAGGGAGGATGTACTGGACGTGGGTCTCGTCGACCTTAAGGAGGTCTACAAGGTTGTAGCCGGACCAGCCAAGCTGCTTTTCGCGGCCAGGGTTGATCTCCTCGTTGGTGAGTACGTTCGTGTACCACCAGAGGTAGTTGTCGGCTGAGAACGCAGCGCCGTCGGACCATTTCATGCCCTTGCGTAGCTCGAGCGTATAGGTCTTGCCGTCGTCGCTGACCGTGTAGCCCTTTGCGATGTTCCCGATTATGTCGACGCCGTTCGCGTCAAACTTCAGGTTCTCGTCCATCATGATTCGGTCGGCGTTCTGCCCGTCGTTCGGGCCGGTGAACGCACGACGCCAGGTGCCGCCGTACTCGCCGATGGCATCTACAGGGGCCACCACGAATACGTCCTCGGCGACTGGGAGCCTGTCCTCAACGGCAGGCAGGGACCCGTCCCTGACCAGGGCAGCGAGGCTAGGGGCCTCACTGAAGGTCGTGGGGGCTGCGCCGGTCCATGCGAATGAACCACCGTTGCCCGTGTAGGACGAATTGTCGAAGCCAGAATCCGCAACTACCTCGGTGGATGAGTCGTCCTCATCATCGGAGGTACTGGCTGTCGTGTCATCAGACGTCGACGTGTCGTCAGAAGACGACGTATCATCCGAGGACGACGTGTCGTCAGAAGACGACGTATCATCCGAGGACGTGTCCGACGATGCGGCTCCGGTATCATCCGAAGTCGAATCGGCATCCTCGTCGTCGGAACTGCAGGCAAGTGCTGCAACAAGCATCAAAGCGACGCCCATCGCGAGCAAGAGCCTCAAACTTGGGACTTTAGACCACATAATCAATTACCTCCTGGGACACCTTCATCAAACGTAGAGCGGCCAAAGATCTACCGCGATTGCCTCGAAGCGATATATAATTATCACGTCTATGATGTGCTGTCAAGACTTTGCTAGCCGAGGTGCCTCGAAAGAACCGGGTATATCAGGCCTTCAGCACATCGTCATTTAGCCGTTGGGTAGGGCCTCCTTTCCTCAGGGTTTCCGGGTCGTCCAAATCAAGACACTCCCATTCTTATACCGTCTACGCCTTTCTCGCTCCCGCGGATTTCTGAATACCTGTGCATGCTAGGATGGCGATCGTGTCGATCTGGAGGTTAACTCGATCACGCTTGAATATCTCGTACGCCCATGTCCAAGCGGTTCGTGGTTAGGCCATACCAGGTCGACAGGCGTCAGCGACGATTACGGCTGCAGGGCGAACCGGATGGTTCGCTTGACGGGAGTCTGAACTCTGACTAAAATTGCGTTGCAGACGGTTGCGCTTGATCGGCCCTGTACACCTTGAGGTTATGGATGGTCCGTTCTGAGGGATCCACGATCGTTCTTCGGAGATAGCAAGCCCACTGGGGACGCGTCATCGTTCCCGGATGCCAGATCGACCCGAGACGGAACTTCTACTTTCCAGAAGCTGAACGAAATTTGGGTCAAGCGCTCCTCCTCGTTACAAGTTCCCATCGAACTGCTCATTGTGTCCGTTGCGTATGCTTCGTACACGTTGGGCAGGGGGCTGGTCTACGAAAACCAGATATTGCCAGCCCACGACAATGCCTTGGACATAATCGAGTTGAAGAGAGTGACGGGTCTTTTAAGGGAAGGTCTGTTGCAGGACTGGTTCCTGAACAACCTCTCATCTGCCGTCCACGTCCTAAATTGGTTTTATATTTTGGGCTATTGGCCGGTCGTCCTGCCGGTCGCAGTCTATCTCTATGTGAAAAATCGCGAGGCATACTACGTGTACAGAACGGTGGCGCTGATAACGCTGGGTGTTGCCCTCGTCAGCTATGAGCTCTACCCGCTGGCCCCTCCGCGTCTGGTATCCAGTATTGGGATCGTTGACACCCTGTGGAATTACGGTCTCGATGAGTACCACGCGACCGCCGAAACCCTCCTCTACAATCCGTATACGGCGATGCCGAGCCTACATTTTGCGTTGGCGTTTGTCGTGTCTCTGTATTTCTTTAGGGCTGGTGGAGGACCAATCATAAAGCTAGCGATGGTCGGCTACCTTATATTGATGTCGATTGTCGTTACGGGGAACCACTATATCGTTGATGCCCTTGGTTCTTTGGGCGCGGTGGGGGTGGCGTTCCTGGTGCGAAGTTTCTCAAAGCCGTTATTCCGCAGGGCCAAGAAAGACTTTGGCGCCTGGTTTCAGGAAGGGCGACGGAACACGGTTCGACCACAATGACGCTTACGAAGGGCTGCCTCGCCTAGTGGTCAGCCAGATGTTCTGTGTCGGCACACACAGCCCGCATCCTTATTGACCATGAGCAACCCCTTAGGCGCAATCCATGAGACCCTGTGTTCCTCGACAATGGAATTTCAGGGCTTCACTCCCGCATTCTCCATTGCGAAGGCTGATACATCCGAGTGAAGGACATCGAGTGATTGATCGACGTTTCGTGGACCGATGCATGAGCGGACATTGACCAGAATCGATATTTGGCGTGCCATTGGGGTGGTTGCGGCTGTTCTCGTCCTTGCTCTGGCGGCGATTCTGCTGTATGCCTCTCCAGATTCTTCTGACGCCAAGTTCTCTATAGATGGATTGCAATCGAGGTCGCCTCTTGGGACTCCGCCACGGGCCGAGCGCGAATTCAAGCTCACCATGGAAGTTCCTGCCGACCTCACTGACCTGAATAATGACTGGCTTCGAGAGGCACAGTCCAGTGTATCCAGAGCTTTGATAGAGGATCTGGCCTTACGCGTATGGGCTGCTCCGGGGCTGACTGGGAATCCATACGAGGTCGATGCCGAGTCTACTCAGATCGTGATGCGGGATTTCTATATTGATTCACAGAACGACGACCTGCTTGATAACGCTATTGCCATGCGTCTGAGGTATCGCTTTGACAACGCCGATGGGCTAGATGGTCACGAGGCTGCACCGACGGTGAGGCGCCACTTCCCATTTCGGGCCGAGGTACAGGCCAAGGTGGACAGGGATGAGTTGGGCGACGGGTTTAGTGTTTCCAACGAATCTCGTCTGGAATTCCGAGTCGAGGCGTCCCCGTTTTCGGAGGGCGGACTCCCGCCGCCTGCTCCCTGGCCCCTGGACGACGTTCTACCAATTGCGTTGTCCGGCCTGTTCGAAGATTTGCCCACTACACCCGGGGCCTTGCTCGCGCGCGCTCTCGATGAAACCGGATTGTCAGGCCAGATCGACCTCAAGGTCACTCTAGTAGCGGTGTCTAGCAGAACCCGACTACATATGAACATGGTTACGGAGTATGGAAGCGGTCCCAACCCAGAACAGGCCTTCATCCTGTCCCTGGATAGGACCGATGTCTATGACGGACCTGGATATATGGAATATCTTGAGATTGCCAGGCTCGGGAACATTCCGCGCCCTCGTCCGGTGGGAACCTTCTATGAGATGGAGATTGAGTTCGAGCGCAACGTCTCGACCATGCTTGACGAGGTGATTGCCGGTGGGGGGAGTGCTTCAGCCTCCCTGCTCCGCGACGCCTTCATTGAAGACCAACAGAGGGTACGCGAGGTGGTCGGAGATGTATTCGCGGCCATGGACATCCGCACATCAGGTGGCAACCGTAGCAAGTACCAGCGGGCGAGCGACCTGCTTGCCCCATAGCTGGTATTCGGTGGGTCCTCGTTTGAACTCCCGATTGGCGCGCCGTGATTCCTGTTGCAACCCATGCATACAGGTATGCCATAATATGCAAGCAACAAATCTGGCGCTCGTCGCGCCCCTTCAATAGAGGCACCGTGCCTACCTTTAGTTCAGACATCTTTACCGTCGAAGTGAAAGACCTCCTGATCGGCTTGATCGTCGGGACCGTGCTCTCCTCGATCCTGGCTTGGCACTATCTCCGGTTTGGGCGAACGATGACCAGCCGCAGCCAGGCGGCCTACGCAATGCCGATCATCACGCTGACCATCGTGCTGATAATTTCGGTGGTCAAGTCATCCATTGCCCTGTCGTTGGGACTCGTAGGCGCCCTGTCCATCGTCCGCTTCAGGACACCGATCAAGGAGCCGGAAGAGCTTGCGTACCTGTTCGTAGCCATCGGCGTTGGCATCGGCCTGGGGGCGGGTCAGACCTGGCCCACAGTCGCTGCGGCCACGGTAATTCTGTTTGTGATGTCAGCAAGGTTGCTGCTTTGGTCGCGAGATAAAAAACGCAACCTCTATGTGAATATCGATGCCCGGGGAGATGGTCTTGACGATCAGGTGAGCTTCGATAGGATATTGGAGCTGCTGGACCCCTACGTCCAGAGCGCTGATCTTCGGCGTCTCGATGTGGGGAGCGACTTCGTTCAGGCGACCCTCTACGTGAGGTGCAACAACGACAAGGCTATCGCCAAGGCGATGAGCGTACTGAAAGAGGCGCTACCGGATGCCTCGACAATTACCTTTATAGAGCAGAGTAGTGCTCCAGTTGTGTAGCTCTCTCCCGCGATTGGCGAATCGGCCATGACGACGCTTCAGACGCATGAAGGACGGTCGTCAATCCCAGAGCAGGAGTGGCGCTACGAGATCAAGCTTCAGTCGCCAGGTTCTGATCTCTCCCATGTCAGGTCATGGATACGCACCCACCGGGGTGTATTCTCGGAATCCTTTCCTCCCCGCATCGTCAACAACCTCTACATGGATACCCATGACATGCAGTGGTTGGACGAAAGCGTCGAGGGATTCAGCGAGCGCCGCAAGGTCCGGCTCCGCTGGTACGGGGAGCAGACCGACACTGTCTCCGCCGTGCTCGAAGTCAAGCGCAAGCGTGATCGGGCCAATTGGAAGCTGAGGCATGCCCTGGTAGAGCCTCTTGAGTTGGGTGCGGGTGCAACGTGGCCTGCAATCGTCTCCAAATCGGTTGGATCTGTGCCTGGTTGGATGAAGGTGGAGATAGGCGTCGACCTCGTCCCGGTTCTCGTAAACCGATATCGCAGGGAGTATTACGAGGATAGGAGCGGGAAGCTCCGCATTACGATTGACTACGACCAGGATGTCTACGATCAGCGGCTCTCGGCTCGGCCCAACTTCGTGAGACGAGCTCCGGGGCGATATAGTCTGGTAGTCGAGGTAAAAGGGCCGCTGGACGAGTGGGAGCGTCTCAAGGAAGTGACGAACGAACTTCCGCTCCGCGTCACCCGGAACTCCAAGTATGCTCTTGGCTACGAGTCAATAGGAAGTATCTAAATGAGAATTTATAGGTTGTCGCGCTGGACAGCACTGGCCGCCACTGTCGCCTCACTACTGGCCTTGGCCGCTTGTGGGGATGGTGGGGAGCCGGTTGATGTCGACGCGACTGTTGTGGCAGCGGTCAGCGCGACCGTCGAGGCGAGGAACACGCCTGACGGCGAGGAGCCGAGTACGGGCGATCCATCGGCGGTGCCAGTGATCCTGGAGACGGAAGCCAGTGTCTCGGAGAGCAACCCGCTGATCGTCGAGGTCCGAATACGTACCGACATAGCCGCGCAGGTCTACGTCGAGTACGAAAATGGCGATGCGGGACGGTTCCGCACCGCGACGGCGGCCTTGGCGAAGGAGCATGTTGTTCCCGTCGTGAGGCTACGTCCGGACACCGAGTACTCTTACGACGCCTTTGCCCTTGGTCCCGGTGGCAAGCTGTCAGAGGTATCGTCCGGCACCTTCGAGACAGGCAAGCTACCGGAAGCTCTGGCGACCATCGAACACAGCACCGAGGGCTCTTCGACATCCGAGCTTTTGCTGCTCGACTACGAGGATGTCCTGGGCTCGTATATCTATGCTCTGGACAGCGACGCCAACATTGTCTGGTACTACGCAAGTCCCAATCTAGTGGCAGACCAGCCCTATGCGATCAACGCAGTCCGCCAGCAGGACGACTACAACCTGGTCTACTACATGGGGCGGAACCGGCGTCCGTGCTGCATAAGGGAAATCACGCCCCTGGGCGAGATCGTGGACAACTTGTCTTACGGCGACATCGACGGGTTGCCGCATCACGATCAGTTATTAATTGCAGACCGCGAAGTTATGTATTTGGCACGCATATATGAGGAAGTGGACGATTCGGCGAACGGTGGCGAGGAAAAGGTGCTGGTCGAGGGCGATTCCATCCGCATCTGGGACAGGAAGACTGGAACCAGCAGCGAGGTGTGGAATGCCTTCGACATGTTCTCGACCGATGTGCGGCTCACATGGGAGACGGTGCCCTTCTATGGGGTCCCTGGCCAACCAGAGCGAGAGGGTGAGATCATCCGCTGGTGGAATGCCAATTCACTGCAGATTGGACCCCGTGGCAATTATGTCTTGTCGGTCAAGACTCTTGATCAGGTGATATCTATTTCGCCTGACCTGCAGCACGTCGAGTGGGTCTTTGGAGGCCCGAACGGCGTATACAAGTTTGCAACCCCGGATGACCGGTTTTATCTGCCCCATACGGCCTCGGAGCTGTCGAACGGCAATATACTGCTGTTCGACAATGGGCAGGGACGTCCTGAGGATGAGGGTGGCGAGTATACCAGGGTCGTTGAGTTCTCTCTGAGCGAGTACGATCTGGCGGCGACAAAGGTCTGGGAGTACCGGCCCAGCCCGGACCTGTTCTCTCGCACCAGGGGAGGCGCTTACCGCCTCAAAAACGGCAACACGCTGGTCAACTTTAACACGACGCCTCGAGTGGTGGTGGAGGTCGATCGAGATGGCGAGGAGCTTTGGCGGCTCGAGGCTTGGAGTCCTGCATATAAGGGCAGCTACCGCGCATATGCCCTTCCCAGTATTATGGGCGAAACCAAACAGGAGTAGCGATTTGACCAGGCGATTCAGGCTCGACTTGAGGTTCTATATATTGGCGGTGGCTGTGGCGTTGGTTGCTCTGGCATGCGGAGGTTCGGACGGTTCGTCCGCTTCGGCTAGTCCAACGGAGACGGCGGTGCCCTCACCCACCAGCACGCCAGAGCCAGCGCCCGGCGTTGTATCGGCATCTGCGACACTTTCCGAGGATAACTCTCTGATCGCACGTGTAGAGGGTGTGCTCGATGGTCCCGGTCAGGTTTACGTGGAGTACTGGGCCGACGGCGTGGGTCGGCTCCGGACCAAGACCTATGACAGCGATGGCACCTCGTTCACGGTGCCGGTCGTGCGACTTAGAGCGGAAACGACTTATAGCTTCCAGGCCTATGGGGCGAGCCCTGGTGGAGGCAAGTCCGAGGGCCCGTCTGGCACTTTCGACACCGGCCATTTGCCCGAGGTCCTAGCTGCGTCCAAGATGGATACTCTCGTTGGCGAGCCGACACTTACCCTAACTTTCATGGAGTTCCGACAGGCTGGTTTTCTTGGGCTGGCGGCATATGACAGCGACGGCAGCATTGTTTGGTATTTTGAAGCTCCCAATGAGGAACAGCCGTATGTGATGGCCCTTAAGCCCAACGGCAATATCTTGTATATTGCCGGATTCCAGGGGGGCACGACGGCCATGGCGGTTGTCGAGATCGACCCCCTCGGAGTCGAGCAAGATCGCCTGGTCGATGAGTGCACGCCCTTCGGGCCGATCCACCATGAGCTCTTGGTGTTGGAGGACGGTCGTGTGATGTACCTATCACGGGAGATCCTGCGTCCAGGCTACGGCGACCCGATTATGCCGCAGGAGGGCGACACCATAGGCATTTGGGACCAGGCAGCGGGGACCAACGAGATTGTTTGGAGCGCACTGGACTTCATCGATCCATCGGAGAGGACGGTACCGGAGTCGAACCGCAGGCTGCCGGGATTTCCGTTGTGGGGCGGGTGCGACCGTGACGGCGACGTGCAGGACTGGACCCACGCCGATTCGCTTTCGATGGCTGAGGACGGCAGCGTACTGATCGGCCTTCGGAATCTCGACCAGATCGTGGCGATCGCGCCCGATTTCAAGTCGATTCTATGGAGGCTTGGCGGTCCTGGTGGCGAATTCACGTTCACTGATCCGACAGACAAGTTCTATCGGCCCCACAGTGTCGTGGCGCTGCCCAATGGAAACGTGCTGCTCTTCGACAACGGCAACCACAGGCCTGGCGAAGAGGGGGGCGAGTACTCGCGAGGGATCGAACTGGCACTGGACATGGACAACATGACGGCCAGGAAGGTGTGGGAGTATCGTCTGCAGCCCGACATGTTCGCGCCGTGCTGCTCAAGCGTTACCAGGCTGGAGAATGGCAATACGCTGGTGATGTACGGCAGCAATTTCGTGCCCGAGGCCACGAGGCCTTATCTTGTGATCGAGTCGGATCGCAGGGGTGGGGCGGCCTGGGCCGCGGAGCACACCTCACCGGGCAAGCCCAACCAGTATCGTGTTTATCCGGCTGACTCAATCATGGGCGAGGGACCCGTGTTCGCCCGCTAAGGGTGCTGCGCGCGCTTTGTTGGGCGGGGCTGGTTCCGCGGCCTATTCTTGGCCGGTGAGGGCTCGGCGCGGGTTGTCCACCATGATCTGAAGTAGCTGGTCCTCGGTCATGCCGATCTCCTGCAACCTGGGCAGGAGCCGCGTTGGGACGTAGTCGTAGCCGTGGCCGCCGTACGCCTTGTACATGTGCTGGTAGCAGACGTCGTGGGAGAACAATAGCTGGCCGATGAGGCCCGCGTCGACGATGTCCTTGACCTGTTTCAGCAGTTTCTCCTGCTCGTAGGGCACTGCCTCCTCGACCACACCCATATTGTCGAATGATATCCACGCTCCGCGCCGCGCTATCTCGGCGTGGTACTCGAAATCGGCGTGGCTCTGCGGATGGCCGATGACGACTCGACGCAGGTCGACCCCCTCTTCCTCCAGTATGTCGAGCTGGTCGAGGCCGAGAGGGCCACGAGTGGCGTGGGTGGTCAGTGTGACGCCTGTGCGCTTCTGGGCGCGGCCCGCCGCTCGTAGCACTCGCTCCTCGATTGGCGATATCCACGTGAAGTGAGCGCCGATCTCGCCGATAAGGCCGGCTCGCACGTCGGTTCCTGAAATGCCGTGGGTGATATCGTGCTCTATCTCCTCGGCGATTTCGTCTGTCTTCATGCGCCACAAACGCGGCTCGTAGTAGGTCTCGCGGTACCAGCCGCACCCCAGAATGATGTTCAGCCCGGTGCGCTCCGACAGCTCTCGTACCGCAATTGGGTGTTTGACGGGCAGCATATATTGGTCGTTGCTAGTGAGACCGCCACTGGTCTGGTCAACAAGGGACACCCCGCCCGCCTCCTTGTATAGCATCAACTCCTTGTAGGCCAGTTCGGGGTCGTTCAGGTAGTTGTCGCCGGACCAGTTGTCGCGCATCAGGTCCAGGAACAGGTGCTCGTGAGGGAGTGTATATCCGAGGTCGTCTGCGGAAATCGGGCCGGTGACCGTCATGACCGTATCTGCCAATGGTCGTCCCTCCAGTCCGGTCTTACCTTGCGAGGTACTCGTCGATGGCGGCGAGGAACGTGTCGATGTCGCCGTCGTTGTTGAACACGTGGGGGTCTATTCTCAGCGTTTGATTGTAGGTATGGCCGCCGTAGACGTCGATGCGGCGTTCACGCATGAAATGCTCCACGGCGGGGGCGTCGTCCACGATAGCGGCGACGACACCGCCTCGCTGATTGGCGTTCTTCGGAGTAAGCACGTCTATGCCACGGTCCTGCAGGCCGGTAATACAGCGTCCAGACAACCCAAGCACCTGCGATTCAACGCGCTCCATGCCGGTGTCGGCTAGCGCTGCAAGGCCTGGCCTTGTCGCGGCAATACCCAGGAGATTCGGGATCCCCAGGTGGAACCGTTCCGCGCCTGACTTCGGCTCGAAGGGCCCCTTGGACGGAGATGTGAACTCGTTTGCAGCACTGGGTGCCCCGGCGTGGGGCGGCATGCCTTGCATGTGGGACTTGGCTGCGTAGAAAAAGGCTACCCCGGCGGCGCCCAGGAGCCATTTACAGGCCCCGGCAGCCAGAAAGTCGATGCCCTGGGCATGGACGTCGATCCGGACCGCTCCTGCGGACTGCGCCGCGTCCACCAACAATAGTGCCTCGTGGGCATGGGCCAGCTCCGAGACAGCGCGGAGATCCTGTCTGAAGCCCTCGCCTTGGGTGACGTGCGAGATGCTGACGGCGACCGTATCTTCGTCGATGGCCTTGGCAAGATCATCCAGCTCGATCACGCCGCCACGGGACATTACCCAGCGCCGTTCCAGGTGCTCTCTCGGGGGCAGCATCCAGGGGTACACGGCGGACGGGTAGCTCCACTCGTCGAATACGACGTTACCGCGGGCCGGGATGGGTATCATCTCGACGGCCAGATTCTCCCCGGTCCCAGTGCTGTCGAGGACAGCGACCTCGTCAATATCTGCGCCGATGAGACCGGCGAACAGCCGGCGCACCTCGTCTAGTTCTTCGTGAAGCCTGCCGTAGAGATCGAGAGTGTCGCCGGCCCACTCGTCCATGAGGCGCTGGACGGCGCCTAGCGCTGGGGTAGAGGCGGGCGAGTGACCGCCGCTGAAGAGGTAGGTCCTCTCCTGAAGAATTGGGAAGAGCTCGCGAATCTCTGCCGGATTCAAAGGTTCCTCCGTGTAGCTGGACCTCAGTCCTGGCCGTTCCGGCTAAGGGTTAGTCGTCCAGACCCAACACCTTGAGGGCATTGAGGCCCAGGACCTTGCGTTTGGCCTGATCTGAGATGCCGGATGTGACTATGCGGCCCACCATTGCCCGTGCGTCCATGAGAGGCATGTCAGAGCCGAATAGGACACGGTCCTCGCCGGCTCCCTCGACCAGGAAGTCGATCGTCTTGTGGTCTGCGAAGGAGGAGCAGGTTTCCAGGTAGATGTTGGGGCATGCCTGGGCGGCCTCGACCGCAAGCTCCTGGCCTGGCCTGCCGTTGCCCGAGTGCGCAAGCACCCAGTTCATGTTCGTGTATTTTTGGGCCAGTGGAATGAAGCTGGTGGGTATCGTCAGGCCGTCGTCCGCCGGGCCGTGGGAGGAGTGGCTCATCAGCGTTATGCCGCGGTCATTGCACCATTCGAAGATCGGGAAATACCCTGGGTCGTCGATCGGCTTGCCATAGTAGGTCGGATAGACCTTCAAGGAACGCAGGTTCAGCGTGTTGAAGGCGCGCTCCAGCTCTGGTATCGCCTCTTCCGGGTAGTGGGGGGTAACGAACGCAACTCCGATGAAGCGGTCTGGATACTGCGAGACGAACCGCTCGGCCACGATATTGTTGCCCTTGCTGGCGTCTGAGTGGAATATGCAGTTGATGTTGGCGCGGTCGACGCCAGCGGCGTCCATGATCTCGACGTACCTTTTGGGGTCGTCGAAGACAGCCGTGTTGCCCCAGCGGCCCGAATGCGTGTGGAAGTCGATTACTGGTGTTTCCATGTTGCTACTCCAGGCCCAGGAGCCGGTCGAGATTGCCTGCGCAGATGGCCGCCAGGTTGTTGTCGGAGAGATCATTGCGGTGCAGGTTGTAGAGCTGATTTCCCATGGACGAGTCAGGGAATCGGGAGCCGAACAGTATGCGCTCTGCGCCTATCGCACCCATCAGCCGCTGCACGCCGTCCGCGATGACCCACCGTGACACCTCTACTGACGTGTTTGAGACGCTTTTCAGGAACGGAATCGCCCAGGGGACCTGGCTATAGTGGGTTTCGGTCAACACTATCGACAGTCCGGGGTGGCCGGCGGCGATATCGTGGAGCGTGACCGGATCGGTTTCGGCCACTGGGATCCAGAGCGGAATGCCTTCCGACTCCATCCACTCCAGCCAGGAGCCTACTACCCAGTCTCTGAGAGGGTACTTGTGCTCGTCGGGATGGAACCTGATGGATCGGACGCCCAGGCTCTCCACCTGGGCTGCGAAGGTGTCCAGGTCTTCAACAGCGGGGTTGGCGACGAGCTGCGGTACGAGCCGAGGCTGTCCCTTGATCATATCAAGGAGCTGCTCGTTACCCTCGACCGTGTCGAAGTGGGCTGCGTACGGGGAGTACACCACGGCCCGTTCTATTCCGGATCCATCCATGGCCTCAATGAGGCCTTCGGTCGTGGACACGACCACGCGGCGATCATGGCGTCTGCCAAGGGCCACGTTGGCGTCGAATGTTGGGACGGCGGACTTGAAGTTCAGGTCTACGTTTCCCATGGATTTCGGGAACTCCTCTCCGTGATTGTGGGCGGGTTTCGTTGCGAAGATGAGTCTAGCAGTCGATAGGCCATTCTTCAACCCATCCTAGTTGGGATGTAAATCAGCCAAATCTACTTTGATTTCGGCGCTCAGCGCCGGGTCGGCGCAGTATCCAGAGTGCGCCAGCCACGACGACCACCAGCGCGATGTAGAACGGTGTAAGGGTCTGCCAATCTGTGACGGTTACCACGGGGGGTACGATGGGCTGCCCATCAGCGGTCACCGCGACGGATGATGCCATCAAGGCGCTCATCTGAAGCCCTGTCCAGGTGCCGACGCCGAGTCCGACCACTGCAACGGCCAGGTGCTCGATCGCCAGTAGCCAGCCTAGCTGCGACCCGGTGAACCCGGCTGATCTAAGTACGCCTGACTCCTGGTGACCATCGTCGGTCGATGACAGTAGATAGGTTCCGTAGCCTAGTCCGCCAGCGAGGATCGCCACCGCTATTGATACCCAGACCAGAATGCGCCAACCGGCGCCTCCGAGCGGATCCGACCGCATGAAGTCGAGTTCAGACTGGTATCCCTGGGTTTGCCAGGCGGGTCCAGCCAGCTTTTGTGCTGCGGTCAGTACCTTGTCTTCGCCCCTGGGTTCGCTGGCCAGGAACAGTTCGTTGGGACGCACCCTGGGCGATAAATATGTAAGCACATCGAGATGGGCGAGCAACGAGTCCAGGTCTGCAATGAGGAATCCGTTGCCATCGGGACTAACCGTCGGGAAGTATTCGGCTGTGGCCGCGATTTTGAATCGCACGAGACGGGATTTGATCTCCGCGACGAAGGTCTGGCCGACGGACGCGCCGTTTTTTTCCGCGAAGGTTGTGCTGACGATCAGAGGAACGGGGCCACCTGTCGGGCTGCGCTGAAATCCCCTGATGAGGCGGTTCCTTGTGTCGCCGAAGGTGAATAGGCCGGAGCGCTTGCCCGCGTAGACCTCCTCCTCCGATGCCACGATCTGATCCGGGTCCTGCGGGTCCGTGACGATTGGTGACCACCCGGCCACATCCTCGAAGTCCTCGAATACGAGTACTTCGCCTGAACCGGTAATGACTACATGGAGGTCGTCCAAGAAGACATGCCCCGGAGTACCGTTTACCAAGTCTGCGAATTCGGAAAGGTTACCTTGATTACCGGCGGGCTCGAATACCTCGATTGCTGAGAGATGGAGCGGCATTTCCAGGCCTGAGGGGAGGTCGACGCTGAGCCGAGACCATTCCAAGGTCTCGATTATTCCAAGATCTATGGTGTGTGTGTCACCGGTCGCATCTTCGACCATGAGCCATATCGCGAGGCCAGACGAAGCTACTGCGGGTTTGACCCATGCGCCTATGGACGCTGCCCTGCCCGGGATAGGTATTTGGGTCGCCGGGGCAGGGGCTCTGATTGCTGACATAAGTTCCAGCAATGAGCGACTGGCCAGATCATCTCGATACCACGCGACCCTCGAAAAGGTGCCGGAATCCACGCCCAACAAGGTGACGTCGGTTTCATCTATTCTGGCCGTTTCACGTAGGGCCGGGGAGATCAGAGCGAGTTCTGGGATCTCTGAAAGAGGCCCAATTATTGAGTCTACGTCCGTGCCCAGGTCCGGATCGGACAGCCGGATGTCGGTGGCAATCTCATAGTGGATGCTGTCTTCCTGGCCCCGGTCGAGGGTGGCACCGATGGTGGTGGAAGACGTCGCCAGCCCTGTCGCCAGAATCAAGAGCATTATCAGCCATGTGTAGCGGAGCGGGTCTCGAGCCATGCGCCATAAGACGAGCACCAGCCACACCGGAGTGAACCTTCTGGATAGCGCCAACAACCGGAAGGCCAGCTGGGCGGGTACCAGCGCCATGAAGGCAATGACGGCGACGAGTTGCACCCCTTCAGGGTCGGGGGGACGCAGCATGAAATATCCGCCGGTGGCCGCGAGTTGCGCCAGCTCGAGATTTGCAATCCACGAAGCTCGCTGAACCCGCGTAGTCGCCCAGTATAATGCCCCGACGCCTAGGATCAGGGCTACCGGTGGAGCCCACTCCGAGACCGGCACGTCCGCAGTCATGGTCACGGCGGCGGCGGCCGGTATGGTGGCGGCCGCGAAAAGATGGATCAGGGCGGGGGATTCTCCCCCGACAAAGCGGACCACCATGGGGAAAAACCGGACAAACATGAGCGAAACGACTACCAGCAGCAGCACTGGCGCTACCAGGAGCGCTTCGTTGACCTGCACGTCTTTGAAAAGGCCGCCAGACACGACTCGTCCGCGCGCCTGCAGTTCCCAAAATACCAGCCCGCCCATGACTACAAGCCCGAAGTCCATGTAGTAGCGATGGAACAGGGATGCGCCCGGTGGCCGAGAAGACCATAGTCTGCTGGTTATGGGGCCTCCGCGTGTGCTCCCCCAGGTGTAGGCAAGCAGCAACGCCAAGAGGACTAGTCCTGCGATTGCCGACGCCACGAACGGTGCCGGAGATAGCGACACGGGCAGGTTTGCGCCACCGGTGATACTTGTGAATGAGGGCAGCCGGCCTGTCAGAGACACTGCCCCCATAGCCAAAATGACGCCCACGGCCGACGCAGCCAGGGTCAGCCCTACTGCCTCCGGACCGTAGAAACTCAGCAACCGACGACTCTGCGCTCCTCGAGCCTTGTACAGAGTGATCTCTTTTTGTCTGCGTCTTACTACGAATGAGAAGCTGATAGACAGATATACAAGCACAGTGGCGACTATTGTGGTCAACGACAGTAGGACAGGGAGCCTGGAGAAAAAGCCCCGAAGGCGCAGATCGTTGATCAGATCGTTCATGACGCCGATGGGTATGCTGGTGCCTGGGATTTCCCTGCCAATCTGTTCCCGGAAATCGGTCAGGCCCTGTTGAAGGTCCACGACCGACCAGTCCTTGATGCTCTCGTGCTCAGCCATCAGGAACCAGAAGGGGTCCACGAGCGAGCCCTGGAAGCTACCGGATACCGCGTCGATCAGTGCCTCTCTGTCCACGAACACGGCAAGCGGCTTACCCGTATCAACTTCCAGGCCACGTTCGGGTTCCTCCAGTGGAGGACCGGGGTCGAGGAATAGCTTTGGGAGTCTCCAGTACTCGGAGGTCGCATCGTCAGCCTCGAACACTCCGACGATGCGTGCGAATACGCGGACGGGGCTAGCTGTTGACGGGGCAAAGGACACAAGATCGCCAATGCGCGTCTCGAATCTGATGGCGGTCTGGGTGCTGACTACGGCCTCGATCTCCGGTCCGGCTGCTCCGGGTACGATGGCGTCTCCGGCGGGGCCTCCCTGCGTGAACGTAGAGTGCTCCGATACGTCCCCAAGGTACTGCAAGTAGCCACGAGAGAGCGGTCGAGATGGGGACCAAGCCAAGTAGAGGGGTGACTTGAAGTATTGAACGCTGCTCGATACGGCGCCGCCCAAATGCGTGTCTGACGCATCGGTGATCGCTCGTCCCGCCTCGTCGAGCGACTCGTGGTTAAGAGGCACGTCTATCCCGAACACGTTGATGTTCAGGTAGGGGCTTTCGAGTCGATCGAGGGCGACGGAAAAGGCCAGTCGATCGAGCGCGCGCAGGTATACGGGGGCCGCAGCCACGAGACTTGTGGCCAGCAGCATCCCCAAAAAGACCCCTAGCAGGACCATCCAGTCCCGCCTAAGACGCTTGAGGAGCAACTATCACCTGCGAGGCTTCATGCCGAACCGTACTGTAGTGCGGCACAAGAAAACCATGTTGCGTTCAGGCATGTCATGGTAACAGCTACACCGGCACCTGCCCATGCCTCTTGGGCTTGATTTGAGTGGCGTCTGTAACCTTGACTGCCACGCGAATGACTGGGTATCATCGGTTACTCGGACTACGAACCCATTTCAGGAGTGGATGCCATGACCATCGAATTGGATCTGATGGGCCACCTGATGCGCAGGGCCGGCTTTGGAGCTACTCGCGACGAGTTAGAACAGCATGTCGCTAAGGGCTACGACGCCACCGTCGAAGATCTGCTGACCATCGACGGCCAAGAGGGGATAGTCGACGACCTGCTGTACCGGTACCTTCCAGATCATCAAGGAGGGATGGGAATGGCCGGTGCGCCGGGCAACCTGCTATTCAGGATGATCAACACCCGCGGGCCACTCCGAGAAAAGATCGGACTGTTTTGGCACTCGGTCTTCGCGACCGGCTACCCGAAGGTCACGCAGGGCAGGGTGCTGCTGGATCAGATTGCGATGTTCCGAGAGCATGGCATGGGGAGCTTTCGCGACCTGCTGGTTCGGCTGTCGATGGACCCAGCCATGATCATGTGGCTGGATAACGACGAGAACCACGCTGGGGCCATAAACGAAAATTACGGGCGAGAGCTGCTGGAGCTGTTCTCGATGGGCGTCGGTAACTATTCTGAGCAGGACATCAAGGAATGCGCCCGGGCGTTCACCGGCTGGACCGTTGCAAACACGAAATACATGAAGACCATGGTCGAGCGCGATTCGCTCTGGCCCTACGGCAGGGTTTCGTTTCGGTTCGAGTTTCGGGCCGAGGACCACGATGACGGTGAAAAGGAATTTCTTGGAGAGCGGGGGCGTTTCGACGGCACGGATGTAATCGACATCATCTGCCGTCAGGAGGCCACTGCACGTTTCGTCAGCCGCCACCTATACCACTTCTTCGTAGCCGATGAGCCGCCGGTCCCAAATTGGCCATACGAGCCGCCGCGTGATCCAGAGGCCATCGATATTCTGGTCCGCTCCTATTTCGACAATGATTACAACATCGGCGCGATGATCAGAACGCTGATCACATCCGATTTCTTCAAGTCAAACGACGCCCGATACCAGAAGATCAAAGGACCGGCAGAACTGGTGGCCGGTGTGCTGCGTCTTACTGGAGAGCTTCGCCAGCCGGAGCCGGCCATCCAGACGAACGCATTCCATATGGCATTCATGGGGCAGTCACTGATCAACCCGCCGAGCGTTGAAGGCTGGCACCAGGGGGTCGAATGGGTCGACACTGGCACCGCCGTCGAGAGGATTAACTACGCGGCGGAACACCTCGGCGACGCAGCCAATCCTGGCGTGCGGTCGATGGCGGCCAGCGTGCTGTCGGGCGGTAGCGGGCTGTCTCCCGAGGATCTGGTGCAAGGCTGCCTCGACCAGCTAGGGGCAATCTCTGTCAGCGACAACACCCGTTCGGCCCTGGTAGAGTACGCCGTCCGTGAGGGGCAGGTCACGTGGAATGGGGATAGAGCAGACGCGACGCGGCGTGTTGTGGAGATGTTCGAGATGGTCGCCGCCACCCCTGATTTCCAGCGGGAGTAGCCCGCAAAGACGAAGTCGTTGTGACCCAATGGAGGAACAGATGGCTCTCGCTACCGGATCGGCCCAGACTGCGTCTCTGAACTACGTTATGACCCTTGGAGTCGCGGCGATGGAGGGGCGTGGGTTCTACTACCCCGTAGACACCGCCACGGGCCCGAACGGGCGTCTCTACGTCCTTGGCCGCGGCCACGACGGCGACCCGCGCGGAATCCAGGTCTGCGTGATGGATGTCGACAGCGAGTACTACGGAGTGTTCGGACTGGTTGGCGAGGCGGACGGCCAGTTCATCTGGCCCGCCGGCATCGCTATCGACAGTGAGGGCACGGTCTACGTTAGCGACGAGCACCTCAATCGCATCTCTGTCTTTGATGCATCTGGCACTTTTCTGTTGAAGTGGGGCAACAGTGGCTCCGGCGCTGGAGAACTGAATGGACCCAACGGACTAGCCGTAGATGCCGAGGACCGACTACTCGTTGTAGATCACCGCAACCACCGCGTCCAGCGATTCACCAAGGACGGCGATCTGATATCGAGCTTCGGTGAGCAGGGAGGTGGTCCAGGGCAGCTCAATCTGCCGTGGGGTGTTGCGGCTGCAAGCAGCGGCGATGTCTATGTCGCTGATTGGGGCAACCACCGGGTGCAACGATTCGCTGCTGATGGGGAGTTCGTTGCTTCCTATGGTGGTCCTGGCGAAGGCGACGGTCTTTTCCTCCGGCCATCAAGTGTTGCCGTCGACACGGAGGGCTTCATATTCGTCGCGGATTGGGGCAACGAGCGGATCCAGATGCTGGATCCGGATGGACGCTTTGTCGCTAAGTCGCGGGGCGAGGCGACCACATCGCCATGGGCTCAGTCATTCCTGGACGCGAATGTCCAGGAGGCAGAGGCGCGATCTGAATCCGATCTTGACCCTGACCTGGCGTTCCTGGAAGGGAACGTTCGCGAGGAATCCCACCACACCCAGACATACTTCTGGTCGCCCACATCCGTGAAGCTGGATGCTGAAGAGCGGCTCCACGTCACCGACCGCAACCGCCACAGGATCCAGGTCTTCGAGCGTTCCCGCTAGTCTGGTTTTTTTTGGCGACGCTCGGCTCACATTGATCATTTTCTGAGAGCAATCTTGGACCTAGGGAGTACGTATGACCGATCACAAGAAACCCACTCGCGACGAGATAGATGCGCTGCTCAGAGAGGGGCGCAACTGGGGACGTTGGGGCAATGATGGCAACGCTGGCGCTATGAACCTCATCACACCGGAGAAGCGGCGTGAGGCGGCAGGCCTGGTTAGGTCGGGGCGCTCGGTATCGCTGAGCCGACCGTTGCCGGTCCAGCCCAGTGTTGAGAATCCACGCCCGGTGCACCAGTACATGTCCTCACTGAACTTCGACGATGGCGCCGGTGGGTTTGCCATGGACTACATTGGTGTCTTCCAGCACGGCTACAGCGTTACCCATATCGATGCGCTATGCCACCACTGGACTGAGGATGGGATGTGGGACGGCCACGATCCTGCCAAGGAGATTGGTTTCGAAGGCGCAAAGCAGGGGGCCATCGACGCATGGAAGGACGGCATCATGACCAGGGGTGTGCTGCTCGATGTCCCCCGGCATCGGGGAGTGCCGTATGTGGAGGTCGGCAGCCCCGTACACGTCTGGGAGTTGGAGGAGATCGCGAAGGCGCAGGGTGTTGAACCTGGGCCCGGCGATGCGCTGCTTTTGTACTGCGGGCGGGAAGCTTACGCAGCAGATCATGGCGGAATATTCTACGATGGGTCGGCGTACCCCGGGGTGCACCCTTCGAGCCTGAAGTATCTTCGTGATCGAGATGTGGCGCTGATCGTGTGGGACATGTCCGACGAACCCGTCTTTGAGTATGGCAAGAGCAGGAGCATCCACGCCGTCCTCAGCTCGTTCGGCATGGCAATCGTTGACAACGCGCTTCTAGAGCCCCTGGCAAACGCCTGCGCGGAGGAAGGGTCCTACGAGTTCATGCTGACGGTCAACCCGCTGGTAATTGCCGGGGGCACAGGCTCTCCGGTCACCCCTGTCGCGACGTTCTGAGAGGGGCCTAGTACAACGCGCTGCTTAGGGCTCGGCGGTACTTCCCTGTGAGAGGGTGGTCCTCGCCGAGCAGCTTGAAGATGGCGATGATGGCCTTGCGAGCCCCATCCTTGTCGTACTGACGGTCCTTTCGTACGACATCCAGGAACCCTTCGAGCGAGGCCTCGTAGGCGTGGGACTGGACACCGCGGATCGCGGCAATGTAGTCGTCTTTAACCGGGCTATCCGAAAGAGACTCTTCGTCGTCCAGGCTCCCAAAGGTAGCGGCGAGGGATTTAATGGCCTCGGCGGCTTCGTAGTGCTTGGAGTTGGGTTCCACGATCTTGACTATCTCGATTGCCTGGCGATGGTCCGAGCCCAGAAACGCCTGGGCCAGCAGCACCGTAGCCTCATCGTTGCCGGGCTCCGCCGCTACTATAGTCTGGATCAACTCGATGGCGCCGGATGCACCGTTTTCGGTGAGCAGCTGCCTGGCGCCGGCCAACTGTGCTCGATACTTGCTGGGGATGGCCGTTTTCAGCCAGTCGACGACCCTCGGTTCTGGCAGTGCACCGACGAACTCGTTGACCACCTCGCCATCGACGAAGAGCTTTACATTGGGAATGCTGCGGATGCCGTACTGACCGGCGATATCCTGATGATTCTCGGTGTTGAGTTTGGCTAGCTCCCACTCGCCATCGCTCTGGTCAGCAAGGCGCTCCAATACCGGACCTAGCACCTTGCACGGCCCACACCACTCGGCCCAAAAATCCACTAGGACCGGGACTGTGTGGCTCCGCTGGATCACATCTGTAGCAAAATCATCGGTATCGTAGGCCAACTATTCCTCCTCGTCGATGGTCCTATTTCTATGCGTGGGATAATTTAGCAGTGACTAATAGATTACCGAATTGTTGACGTGTCTGTCACTCCGAGAGACAAGATCGCCAAGGCTCCATCTTAAGCTTGCCCGTCGGCTGATTGGCTTTCCTCGTCGGTGTCGCTGTAGGAGAGCAGTCGCGAGTATAACCCCTTGTTGGCGACAAGCTGATCATGAGTGCCTTGTTCGACGATTTTACCGTTCTCCAGTGCTACGATCCGGTCCGCGTTTCGTATCGTGGAGAGCCTATGTGCTATTACCAGCGCCGTGCGGCCCTTCAGAAGCTTGTGGAGCGCCTCCTGAATGATCGCCTCGCTCTCGGTGTCGATGCTGGCCGTCGCCTCGTCGAGGATCAGGATGCGTGGGTCGGCGACCAATGCCCGGGCGAAGCTGATTAGCTGGCGCTGCCCGACGCTCAGATTGCTGCCGCCCTCCCGAATCTCGGTGTCGTACCCGTCCGACAGCCTCGGGATGAAGTCGTGAACTCCGACGGCCATTGCGGCGTCGAAGACTTCCTGGTCCGATGCGCCGGTCCGGTTGTACCTGATGTTCTCCTGAACCGTGCCGACAAACAGGTGTGGCTCCTGTAGAGCCACACTCATTTGACTGGAGAGAGATTCCATTGCAATGTCCCGCAAGTCATGGCCGTCGATCAGTATCCTGCCTTCTACGACGTCGTAGAAGCGCATGAGTAGGGAGACCAGGGTCGTCTTGCCCGCTCCGGTGGGGCCGACGAGCGCCAACGTCTCACCGGGGTTGATTTTCAAGCTCACGTCGTTCAGCACGGGTGTGTCGTTGACGTAGTGAAAGCCGACTCCGTTGTACTCGATCGCGCCTGAAATGCGAGGCAGGTTTTTTGCGTCAGACCGGTCCTTGAGCAGAGGCTGGATGTCGAGTATCTCGAAGATCCGAGCGGTCGATACGATGGCGCGTTGAAGCATCGCGTATCGTTGAATTAAGTCCTCAACGGGCTCGAAAAAACGG
>Ga0114999_10000514_pt1 | contig 57888 bp, 49 predicted proteins | sample ArcticOcean_MG_C_3_FD_89820 | JGI IMG/M metagenome (GOLD analysis project Ga0114999, IMG submission 89820) | Marine microbial communities from western Arctic Ocean - ArcticOcean_MG_CB8_126 | ecosystem: Environmental > Aquatic > Marine > Oceanic | place: Arctic Ocean: Canada Basin | collected...
GCGGGCGGCGCATGGGACAACGCCAAGAAGTACGTGGAACTTGGACACCACGGCGGCAAGGGCACTGATGCACATGCCGCTGCGGTTGCCGGGGACACAGTCGGCGACCCGTTCAAAGACACCTCCGGCCCGGCGATCAACATCCTGTTGAAGCTGATGGCTGTGGTCTCGGTGATCTTCGGCCCCCTGTTTATCTAGGGGTCATCCGGAAACATGAAAGAGGGGCGGCGCTTGTTGCGCCGCCCCTCTTTGCGTTAACGGGACTCATATTTACCGTCATTCCCTCGCAGGAGGGAATCCAGAGACGGCATTCACCAACCAGGATCGTGAGCCCAAGTTCAGCCTTTTCTGGATTGCCACCTTCGTGGGAATGACGGTATACCTCTGTGTTTGATCTGGTGTGACGACATCATGCCTAAGCCGCGCTCTGGATTTCTCACTGCACGATGAGAACAGCATCAACAGCGCGGTCTGCTATTGTCGCCGTGACCCTGGGCATCAGATGTTTACGAATCAAAATATAACGCCATCATTAGCTACGAGATGACGTTTTGAACAGCAACAGAAAAGCGCGCGAGACACGTACGGTTACCCGAAGATCATGGTCCAGCTCGGTGATATGGGCGGTTGTCGCGGTAGGCCTGATGCTCACGTTTGCGGTCGTGGTCAACTCGTTCATTCCGAATCGGGCGATCCACTGGGACTGGGTGGCGTTAATGATGGTGTTTGGCTCGGCTGGAGTCGCCTGGGCGTGCCGACGGGGCGTGATCTAGTACCCTCACTCGGGTTTAAAGTGTCCTCGGAACGTTGGGGGAGCGAAGAGGAATTGGCCGAAACGCGGTTCTCCTGAAGCTGGCTCAATCGTGTGCCGATGTCGGACAGTGGTTCCGGCATGTATCACATGGTCCTTAAAACCCCGCCGAATTCTTGCCAACACCTCGGAGGAACTGATTGCGACCGATAGCAGACGTTGCGTCCGATCTTGGAATTTCCACTAGCGATATCGAACTTTACGGGAACGATAAAGCGAAGATCCCATTGGACTCATTTCCTTCCAGCAATACCGTCGATTCCGGCGGCAAGCTCGGAAAACTGATCGTCGTCACGGCGATTACGCCGACGCCCGCTGGTGAAGGCAAGTCCACGACCGCCGTCGGGCTGGTCCAGGGACTGGCGAAGATCGGCAAACGACCGGCTCTGACAATTCGGCAGCCCTCGCTTGGTCCGGTATTCGGGGCGAAGGGCGGCGGAACCGGGGGCGGCAGGGCGACGGTGCAACCGGCGGAGGAGATCAACCTCCACCTGACCGGCGACTTCCACGCCATGATGTCCGCCCACAACCTTCTCGCCGCGATGACCGACAACGTGGTGTATCGACACCAGATCGATGGTTTTGAGGCCGAAGGTATTACATGGCGTCGCGTCACCGACGCAGAGGATCGCGCTCTTCGTAACGCTGCGGTCGGCCTGAACGGCGATGGCCCGATGCGCCAGACCGGGTACGACATCAGCGCCGCATCAGAGATCATGGCGATCCTGGCGCTTGCCGATGGATACGACGATCTGCGCACCAGGCTGGGTGACATAGTTGTTGGGTGGACCCGCGACCGAACCCCGGTAACTGCGGAACAGATCGGCGGAGTCGGCTCGATGATGGCCCTCTTGCGGGACGCCCTGAAACCCAACCTCTGCCAGACCCTTGAGGGCCAACCCGCGATCGTCCACATGGGACCGTTCGGCAACATCGCTCATGGCTGCAGCTCCATCCTTGCGGATCAGCTTGCTGTTGCGACTGCGGATTACGTTGTCACCGAGGCGGGGTTCGGCGCAGACCTCGGGTTCGAAAAGTTCATGGACATCAAGGTCCGGCAGGGCGGCCCGAAACCTGATGCAGCGGTGGTCGTTTGCACGGTTAGAGGACTCAAATATCACGGCGGGGTCGATCTCAAAGAGCTGACCATTCCGAACGCTGATGCGGTGAAGATCGGTACCGATAACCTTCGGAACGCCCTACGAATCACGAACCTGTTCGGCCTGAACGCCGTAGTGGCGATCAACCGATTCCCAGAGGATACGCCGGAAGAATTGAAGGCGATCAAGGCCGCTGCTCTGGACGCCGGGGCGAAGGGCGTTGCCGAGGCGAACGGGTTTGCCGAGGGCGGCGACGGCATGAGAGAACTGGCAGAAATGGTAGTTGCTGTGGCCGACGCCGGGTCCGACATCTCGCTGATCTATGACGATGACATTTCGACCATCGACAAGGTCGAGTTGATGGCTGATCGTCTCTACGGCGCCGACCGCGTTGTGTGGGGTCGAATGACCCGCACGACGGCGCGTCGGTTCGAGGCGAACGGCTGGAAGTTCCCTATCTGCATGGCCAAGACCCACCTGTCGGTTTCGGCGAACGCGCGCCTGCGCAACGTCCCGACCGGCCACGTCCTGCCGATACAGGAACTGCGCATATCCGCAGGCGCCCGGCAGATCGTCACGCTCGCAGGTGACATAATGACTCTGCCTGGACTTCCCTTGAAGCCAAACGCGCTGGATATCGATCTGGACGACGATGGTCAGATTGTTGGCGTACTGGGAACCTGAGTAGGGCCGTACGGGCCCAATTCATGCCAACCCTGGATGGACAGCTTCCAGACCTATGACATCTGTAGCTACCGAGGCCCCGATCGACGTTAACGGGGTAACTGTTCCAAACCGCCCCGGTGGACGGGTGTTGGCGGTGCTGCGCGACGCAGGCGCAAGTGTTCCGACGCTGTGTTTCGACGATCGGCTTGAGCCGCAGGGCACCTGTCGCATGTGCCTGGTTGAGGTCGAGGTCAACGGCCGTAAAGAGACCGTTGCTTCCTGCACGGCGTTCTCAGAACCGGGCATGTCTGTCCGAACCCACACGGACGAAATCGTCGATTACCGGAAGACCTTGCTCGAGATGCTCCTGTCTGAGATCGAAGATCCGTTAAAGATCGGACAGACGGAAGCCCTTGGCGATTATGAGTTCCAGGCGGCGGTTCGCGAGTACGGCGCTCAGCCAGACGCTTTCAATCCGCTAGATAGACGCAAGAAGGTCGCCGACCCGAACCCGTTCATCAAACGGGATTACGACCTGTGCATCGCCTGTTTCCGGTGCACGAATATCTGTAACGACTGGGAGCAGGCATCTGCCATAACGGTCACCGGCCGAGGGCAGGACTCGACCATCTTCAGCAAGTTCAACAACCTGCTTATGGAGAGCCCCTGCACCTTCTGCGGCCAGTGCGTGAACACCTGTCCCACGGGCGCGCTCACCAATCGGAAACTGGTCGATGCTGTTACGCCCGTACCGATGGCGTGGAACGGTGACTCGGTGGAAGAGATGCTGCAGAGCGTCCCGGGTCCCTCGGGTGACTTCGTGCTGCTTGGCCCGGATACCGCAGTAGACCGCACATCCACCATCTGCCCATATTGCGGCGTCGGATGCGGTATCAATCTGATCGCGCAGGATGGCGCGCTGGTCGGGTCCGAGCCCGACTTCTCGGCCCCAAGCCAGGGCTCCCTGTGTGTCAAAGGCCAGTTCGGGTCGTGGGATTTCATCAACAGCGATGAGCGCCTGACGACGCCACTTATAAAGAACGCAGAGGGCGAGTTCGAGCCCGCAAGCTGGGACAGCGCGCTCACGCTAATCACGGATAAGCTGAAGCACTACAAGGACGTGGACGGTCCTGACTCGATGGTGTTCTGGAGTTCCGCCCGCACGACTTCTGAATCGAACTATCTCGCTCAGAAATTCGCCCGGGTGGCGCTAGGGACCAACAACATAGACAACTGTTCACGTACTTGACACTCCCCAACGGTCGCCGGTCTGGCGGTCATGGTTGGCAAGGGTGCGATGAGCAATTCGATCGAGGAGATCGCCGGGGCGGACATGCTCCTCGTGATCGGCTCCAACACCACCGAGGCGCACCCCGTCATAGCGCTCCGTATGAAAAAAGCCGTGCGGAGAGGCGCCAACCTTGTCGTTATGGATCCTCGCAAGATCGAACTGACTCGCTGGGCCAAGCGGCACGTGCAGCTGAGGATCGGCACCGACATCCCGGTCCTGAACGCCATGGCCCACGTGATCGTCAAAGAGAAGCTGTACGACGCCGAGTACGTCGCACACCGCACGGAGGGCTTCGAGGCGCTCTCCAAGCACCTGGAGATGTACACGCCGGAGTTCGTTGAGGGAATCTCAGGCGTCCCGGCGGAGCAGATTATTGCAACCGCTCGGGAGTACGCGGCCGCATCGCCAAAGGCCTCTATCTGCTACACACTTGGCATCACTGAGCACTCCTGCGGCACGCACAACGTGCAGGCGGTCGCAAACCTGGCGCTGTTGTGCGGCAACTTCGGAAAGGAAAACGCCGGAGTGAACCCGTTGCGCGGTCAGAACAACGTGCAGGGCGTGTCAGACATGGGCGCGCTGCCGACCGACCTGCCGGGCTACCAGAAGCTTGAGAAGCCGGAGGTGAGGGAGAAGTTCGAGAAGGCGTGGGGCACGCCGCTGCCGAAGCGTCGAGGTATCACCAAGATCACGGCCATGGACCAGATGATCAAGGGTGAGGTGAAGGCCGTGTTCATCATGGGCGAGAACACGGTCGTATCGGACCCCTGTTCCGGCCACAGCAGACGTGCGCTGGAGGCGGCCGAATTCGTCGTTGTCCAGGACATCTTTATGAACGACACGGCGCAATTGGCGGACGTGATATTGCCGGCGGCGGCCTTTGCAGAAGTCGAAGGCACGTTCGCTAATTCTGAGAGACGTGTCCAGAGAGTCCGTAAAGCGGTCGATCCGCCGGGCGTGGCGAGGGCTGACTGGCGAATTCTGCTCGACCTGTTCGAGTACATGGGCGTGCCGCAGGATCTTCACTCGGCCTCCGAGGTGTGGGACGAGGTCGCCGCGCTGGCTCCTATCCTGAGCGGTATCTCATATGAGCGGCTGGATAAAGAGGGCGGCATCCAGTGGCCTTGCCCAACGCCCGACCACCCCGGCACCGTATTTCTACATCAGGATGAGATGGACTCCGGATTACCGGGCCAGTTCGCTCCTGTCGATCACATCCCGCCGGTCGAAGAGCCGGACGATGATTACCCGCTGTTCCTGACGACGGGACGTCGTCGGTCCACGTATCACACGGGAACGCAGACGGGCAGGGCGATAGGGTTTGAGGAGCTTGTGCCGTACGAGATGGCGGAGCTCAACCCGATGGACGCCTTGGCGCTGGACATCGAGGACGGTGAGATGGTGCGCGTGTCTTCACGCCGCGGCTCTCTGGAAGTCCATGCCAAATTGACGGACCGCTCGCCGAAGGGCGCAATCTTCATGGCGTTTGCCCACCCCGATACGGCGCCAACTAACGTCCTGACTATCGACGCATACGACTTCATCACCGAAACGCCGGAGTTCAAGGCCTGCGCCGTGAAGGTGGAGAAGCTGGGCGTGAGTTAGTGGACCGGTGGAACCAGTATCAGCGGATTAGTCTCTGCTCACTGGACGAAACACGCTCATCAGCCTGAGAGGACCAATATATGCCCGGACCGATTGGTTTCAGCCATATGGGAATCCACTGCTTTGACCTGGAGCCGATGTACGACTTTTATACCAATGTCATGGGCATGACCGCGACCGATCGTGGAGAACTGGAGCGCGACGGCAAGCAGATCGTCGTCCGGTTCTTGAGCAGCAACCCGTCGGAGCACCATCAGCTCGTGCTGTACAACGGCCGGACGGCCGACCGGGATGTCACATTCATCAATCAGATCTCGTTCCGTTACGAGTCTCTGGACGGGCTGCGAGAGCTTCGGGACGCACTTGGCGATCACGGCCTGGAGCCAGCACGAATCGTCGACCACGGAGCGTCGTACTCGGTCTACTTTGACGACCTTGAAGGCAATCGCGTTGAGGCGTTCGTAGACACGCCCTGGTACGTCGAACAGCCAATGGCGGACCCTCTTGATCTGTCGAAATCCGACGACACGATTCTTGCGGAGACCAAAGAGAAGATTTCAGGCCACCCGACCTTCAAGTCACGCGAGAAATGGGAGTTGGAGACGGCTACCCGGATGGGGATTCGCGGGTAGGGGGATACCTCGCCCGGCATGATTCCCACGCCAATACGTCATTCCCATGCAGATGGGAATCCATGAGACATTAAAATTGCGTTGCGGCGAATATGTCGCGTCTGCGCTGACACTGGATTCCCGACTGCTCGGGAATGACGCGGTGCTGACCACGACTACCCCGCCGAGATGCAGAACTCGTTGCCGTCGAAGTCCGCCATGACGTACCAGTGGAAGCCACCTGACTCGTTTTGCTTGACGGTGGCCCCGCCGAGTTCGTGAATCCGCCGTCCCGCATCGCCGAGATCTTCAACCTCCAGGTCTGGATGCACCCGGTTCTTACCGGTCTTGGCTTCGGGCACCTGCTGAATCGTCACCCCGGACGTGCCATCCTGTGGCTTGAAGAACACCATCCCCGGAAACTCGTTGGCGATCTCGACACCGAGCAGCTCCATCCAGAACGCTTTGACGCCCTCGAAGTTGTTCACGTCGATCAGCAGGCCTGCCGGGAGGAGACTCGTGCCATAGAAAGTCCATATGGCTGTGGAACATTGAGATTACGTTGTTCCGGCACGTGTCTATGTGTCGAATTAGGTCGTCATCGTCCAGACTCTCCACATCAACCGATGCAAGCGAGAGGTTGGTTTCAAAGGACTTTGGCTTGACCTCATCGAACCAGTGTCTCGTCTTTTCTCACCACATTTTATCGTGATGAACGGCGAACTGTCGCTCAATCCGCTGGCGGACCTCCGGTTGATCGACTGATGGGGCGTCCGGCGAGCCGAGTGGGACACCTACGAGCGTTTCCTGCATGTATGAGAAGCCATTGACGGTGGCGCGCTTCATCTGGATGAAGTCGCCCCATTCTGTGAGAGTGCTAGTGATCCCTGCGGCTGCAACTGCGTCGAAATACCCGGCCAAAAACCTTGTCATCGGCACCGGAATGTGCCCGTCATCCTGGGTCCACCTACCCGGGCCGGGGGCCTCAAACGTCATCTCATAGCGCGGCATCACTGCACTTCCCTGACGCCACTACCCGCTGCTGATTAGTTGGCCAGTTCCGCTTTTACGCTTCGCATCTGGCGGGGCATGACGGCGTTCGATTCCCAGGTCTGGATGACGCCGAGGTTCGTCGTGATCACCGGCTTCACCTGGACCCTGATCAAGATGGGGCCGTCTTCGGACATTATGCGTGGCATCTCGGTCGCCATCTCTTCGGTGTCTTCGAACGAGTAGGCGGCCTTGTACCCGCTTCCCATCGCTATGGCGGGCCAATCGATGACCCCCGCGCCTGCGATGGGCTGGCCGCCAGTGATGGCGTAAACGCCGTTGTCGTACACCACGTGAACAAAGTTCTTGGGCGACTTGTTGCCGACGGTGACAAGGCTGCCCATGTTCATGATCAGGCTGCCATCGCCGTCCAGCGCAATGACCTTCCGGTCGGGAGCACCGAGCGCAATGCCGAAGGCGATGGATGAGACTTTGCCCATCGAGTTGTTCGTTGGGATGTCCAGTTCGGGCCGGTCAGACGCCTCTTTCCAGAATTTGGACTGCGTCATGGCGGTCACAACGACGGCGTCACCGCGCTCCCGCTGAATTGCGGCTGCGACATCCTGGTACTCGATCATCGGTCTCTCCTAAGAATCGGAACGGCGATGCCGGGAAGATACCCCGGAATCAAATTTGAGTCCATTTACGGGGCCCTATGCGATCTCCAGACGGCCATAGGCCTTGAGCGCCTTCAAGTTGGTCAGCGTCAGATGCCCGGCCCAATGGCGTTTGGCGACCTCCCACGCATGTGCGTACTGCTCGCCCCACGTCCAGAACGGCGCCCAACTGCCGTCGTTCGTCTGCGATTCGATCAGATGGTCCAGGTATTTATGGATAGTTGGCTTCAGTCCGTCCGCCAGCAGAGAATCGGGATTCGGAGTTAGCCAGATAGGTGGAGTGTGATACGACTTCCACTCCGCTGGGTCTGTTGCCACTACCGCTGGACCGGCCGTCGTGAGCTGATCTGACAAACCGGCGGCGATGTCGCCCGGGAGACGTGCTTGCATGCGCAGGTTACAGAGCAAGACGTGCATTTCGATCTCGGCCGGTAGGTCTGCGAGATTCTCCAGAGCGAGGGCTGTTGTGATCTCAAGAAACTCCTCTGGAACAAGAGATCTGTATTCGTGGAGATACCCGACGATCTCGGCAGCAGGGTTACCCCAACCCGCGGCATTGAATGGTCCATCCAACTTCGGGCTGTAGTTCCACCACGGCGCATGCGGAGCGTCCTCAACCTCCCACGAAACCTTGCTCCATCCGGCGCGTTTTGAGTCGTAACTGTCGATCAGGTAGGCGATTGCGCCGGTGACGAGCTGGTGGTCGTGGGACAGCCCTAACGCGCTGATGTGTTGGAGCGCCACGGTGGTCGAAAGCGGAGACGAGTCGGGCATCCAGATGTCGGGCTCAATGCCGTGACCGAAGCCGCCATCGTCGTTCTGAAACTCAGCCAGGGCATCGACAATCGCCTGCTCGGGACCGTCCTCGAACTCGTGCTGGAACATGGCGCGTTCAAGCGGACGAGCGAGCAACTTCATGAAGTTGCTCGCTTTGCGGAGTGCGTCTGATGTGAGGGTCATGGGCATGTTGGTGTCGACAAGGTAGTAACTTCTCCCTCACGCCAGTCCTCTCCCGCTGGGAGACGGGGATATTTGGACGAGTCCTATGTGGAATTGTTCCCTTCTCCCAGCGGGAGAAGGTGCAGGATGAGGGAGAAGTACCTGACTTCAACTCGTTCTGATATTCGCGTCAGCGTTTGCCGGCAGCCACCCCTAAACGCTGACGTACTCGGCGCCTATCAGCACAGCGACCGGCTTGGAAGTCTCTTCCGCCTTCTTGAAGGCCAGACCGATCCTGTCCAACTCGGCGTCGGTCTCGATGATCCAGTAGGGCGTCCCCCACGTGTGCAAGAACGGCTCCAGGAACTGCGCTGCACTGTCCGGGGTGTCGCCGTGTCGTGTGTAGCCGCGGTACCCGATGAACATCACGAGCGGAAGATCGATCCCGATACCGAGACCACGGAGGGCGTCTCCAGACTCAAAAAGACCCGAATTCTGAATCATGATGGCCGGCTTCTTGTTGGCGATCCAAAGCCCGGCGGCGATGGCGATCGCCTCACCCTCGCGGGAGATCGGCACGACCTCCATGCCACTTTCGGTCATGTTGTCGTACATGAAGTTGGTCTCGCTGTCCGGCAGAGTCACCATGTGCGTCACGCCCTGCGCAGCGATGTGCTCGACCATCGAGCGAGCGGTTAGGCCCTCGGTCGTCCCCTGTGCGGTCATTTGGGATGTCTCCTGAACTGGTTCGATTAGCCCGAAAGTCAAACGAGACAACAGCGTAATCGCAGATTCAGGCCCGGGCAACCGGCCCGGATGAGGACGACCTGCAAAGGACTAGTCGTCCGTTGTCACAGGCTCGCGTGCCGCGAGATCGTTGTCTGCGACCGGCGCCGGAGGCTTGCCGGGCGACGGGGTGAACAGGATTACCGCCGCTGCGAGGATGGCGAACGCAGTTAGCATCGGGAACACCGCTCGATAGTCGCCCGTGACGTCGTAAATCAGGCCTGCGCCAAGCGCTCCCGCCGCCTGCCCTCCGCCAACCCACGGCTCCACGAATCCACGCACCGCGCCCAGCGAACGCCTGCCAAAGTAGTCGGCAACTATCACCGAGGGAACGACCAGAAGGCCTCCCAGTCCAAATCCGAACAGCGTCGCCACGACAAAGGCCAGCAACGTGTTGTCCACCGCCAGGAATAGCAACGCAACCACGCCCATGAACAGGGCGACCGCCGCATAGGCGACCTTGACCGGGAATTTTTCGGCGACGACGCCCCAGAAGATAGCGCCGATCGCTGACCCGGCAGCCAGGGAGGTCAATGCAGCCGCAGCGACAGTCGCGTTGATGCCCTGGTCTCGCAAAAACGCCGCCTGGTGGATGTTGACGCTGGCGTGGACGAAGAACAACAAACCCCCGGTCAACCCGATGGCCCACAGCGTCGGGGTCCGCATCGCTCCGCCCAGTGTCCAGCCTTCAATCTCGACTGACGCACGTTCCTGTCCAGTATCGCCAGAGTTGCTCTCGGGTTCTCCAACGTCCCCGTCGCCGTCCGGCAACATGCCAACGTCTTCCGGTTTGGAGATCATCAAAAGCAAGAGTGGTGCGAGGGCGATCACCCAGACCGATATGCCCAGCCAGAACCACGCTTCCCGCCATCCGACGGTGTTGATCAGTATCTGGGCGAAGAACGGCATCAAGCCCATTCCGACGGAATGCGACGACCCCAGTATTCCATTGGCGCGGCCGCGGCGGCGGACAAACCACTGGGAGACCACGGTTCCGGTCCCGATCTGGACAGGCGCCGCAAATATCACCCGGCCTATGCCGAAAAGGACGTAGAAGCTGAGCGGCGTGATCCACCATCCGATGGCCATCGTCGTAAACCCGAGTAGTAGAACGGCGCCCAGCAGGACGGCGCGCGGGCCATAGCGGTCGATCAAATATCCCGAGATTGGCGCTGCGAACATCGCTGCGATGCCGCCCGCGCTTGCAGAACCGGCCAGGAGAGTCCTGCTCCAGCCGAGGTCCTCGGCCATGGGGAACATGAAAACGCCAAGAGTCAGGGACGCAGCGGCGTTACGGACGAACACCGCAGATCCGGCAGAGAAGAGGATCGCCCAGCCGTAAAAGAACGGCGTGCGTCGAGCGATGCGATGTCGAAGGTTGGGAGAGTTCAAAGGGCCCCGATGTTCTGGAGAATGCTGCGGTCAGCGGCGCACGATGTTACAACGTCATCGCACCCAAAATACGTGGCGCTCAAGACCTGAGCCACGATTTGATTCCTATGAGGCCCATGAGCAGGGCCAGATTCAGACTCCTGAGATCCCAGACTCATTCAGTAAAGCAACCGGCGAAAAAGAGGAACCGCAAGTATGGCCATCATCTACGAGAAGCGTGACCAGATCGCTTACATCACCATCAGCAACCCGGACAAGGCGAACATCCTGGACAAGGCCAGCTCGGACGCCCTCGCGGACGCATGGAAAGAGGTCTGGGAGGATCGTGATGTCCGGGCCGCCGTCCTGACCGGTGAAGGCGATAAATACTTCTGTGCCGGGCACAATCTGGCTCCGAGGCCGGATGTCACGGACGAGGAACGTGAACGACTGCGTATGCAACGCACCTACTGGCCACTCTCGGGAACCGTAAACGGCGCTACTACAGGCGTCGATGGACGTATGGGTGACCACTACCCACAGATCTGGAAGCCGGTGGTCGCCGCCGTAAACGGGTGGGCCGCCGGCGCTGGCTTTTACCTCGTGCTCGGCTCGACCGATATCCGTATCGCATGTGCCGAGCACGCCCGTTTCAAGTTCGCATTACTGTCACAGGGTTGGGTGGGCAACGGACCCGGCGCGACGCTTCTCACCCGACAGGTCAACTACGCGGATGCGATGCGAATTCTGCTGATGGACGAGCCGTTCGGCGCGGAAGAGGCGCTCCGCATCGGCCTCATCAACGAGGTCGTGCCGCACGAGAAACTGATGGATCGTGCGGATGAGCTGGCACATCGCCTGGCGTCGATGCCGCCGGTGGCGGTGCGTATGATGAAGGAGTTCGTGATCCGATTCCGGGAGTCCCCAGTGGACACGGCGTGGCAGGTACAGACGCTGATGAACACGCTGCTCATCCAGACGACGATGGATGGGGAGGAGGGTCGGAAGGCTTTCAACGAGAAGCGTCCGGCAAACTTCACAGGCGCGCTCCGAAAGAAGGGCGAGGCGTTCTCAGACCCGACGCTGGAAGAGGCAGAACGACTCGAAGAGCTATACAAATCAGGCGAGTACTAACCCCGACGGGGTGTTTATTTGGGCGTTTTGGCGGGGACGGTGGGTTCGCCAATTCAGGGCCGTGAGACGAATTGTCTTCCTGAGCCCGAGGCGAAGAGCCTGTCCTGAGCTTGGAATCAGGAATCTCCCGACTGGCCCTCCGATACGTTTCTATTACGCATCTACCTCGGTCCAACTCAACTTCGTAGGGGCGGCGCTTGCCCCGCCCTGGGTTTGATAGCTACCGCTTAATCGGAATGGGGTCAGCGCGATTTAAACACCTGATCGCTGTTCCGGCCCTTGGTGCGCTGACGCAATTGCGTCATCAGGAGCGGGTGATGAAATCACCGCCGGGCGGGGCAAGCGCCGCCCCTACGTCAGCGCGCTGGTATCTCGCAGCTCCGCGATCTCGCCATCGGTCATGCCCAGGATGCTGGACAACACGGCGTCGGTGTCGGCGCCCAGCCCCGGCGCTGCGGTTTGAACGGGGCGTTCGCCGGCTGCCCATCGCCACGGCAACCCCGGCAGACCGCGGTTTGACCCGTCCATGTCCTTAGATTTCGCATAGAAACCGCGCTCATGCAGATGAGCGTCCCAAAACAACTCTGTGGAATCGGGCGACGGTGCGGCGGACACGCCGGTGTTCTGGAGCGTGACAGTCGCTTCCCTTGCAGATCGTGTTGAGGTCCAGGCGGTGATGACCCTGTCGATCGTCGCCGCATCCCACGTTCGAGTCTCCAGGCCGTCAGAACTTCGGGCAATCAATTCCGGAACGACGGAGCACAACGCTTGCCATTCGCCCGGTGACGATGTGCTGATCGCAACCCACTCATCGTCGCCAACGCAGGGATAGACGCCATGCGGCGATATTCCGGGGTCGTCGTTGCCTAACGGTCCCGCTGATGTCTGGCCCGATTGGGGATCGATGAGCGGTCCCGGCATGGTCGACAACAGTGACTCCACCATCGAGAAGTCGATATGTGCACCCTCACCGGTGCGCGCCCGTTGCCGAAGCGTCGCCCCGATCGCAAACGCCATCTTCAGGCCGCATAGCGGATCGGCCCAGGCCCACCCGACTCGGGGCGATGTGTCCGGGTAGCCGTTGAGTGTGGCGAAACCGGTATAGCACTGGATGAGCGTTCCGTAGGCGACTCGGCTCGCATCAGGCCCGGTTCGCCCGAGCCCGGACGCCGACAGTAGGACAATGTCGGGTCGTATCTTGCTGAGCGCTTCGTAGCCAAGCCCGAGCCGATCCAGCACTCCGGTAGCGAAGTTCTCCACCACCACATCGCATTCGGCGACCAGCCGGCGTGCGACCTCAAGCGCTTCCGGTTGCTTCAGGTTCAGGGTGATGGCCCGCTTGGATTTCCCAAGGATGGCGTGCAAGGCAGACGCACGGCCGGGATCGGCTCGGCCGCTCGTTTCGACCTTGATTACGTCCGCACCAAGCGCCGCCAGATAGCGGGTGCAGGTCGGCCCGGCGATCACCCAGCTCAGATCCAACACCCCCACCCCGGATAACGGGCCCCCGAAGTCGGGAGTTGCCTCGGGTAATTCGCCGGAAACCTCAGCAGGCTTTCCGGCCGATGATCGGCGCACCGTATATGGGACACCCGGGCGGCGAAGTTTGCCAGCGGTCGGGTGTTCGAACTCGTTGAAGAACCCCCGGTGCAGGAGTTGTGGTGATTCGAGAAGGTCGCCCGGTGTAGCCATGGGGAACGACGGCACGTGCGCATCCTGCGCCGTTTCGTAGATCCACTGTTTAGGATGACCGGCGCTCCAGTCGCTGATCAGGGGATGAAGATCCCCCCAGTTCATGGCACGATCGGCCTTTGTTGCGAATCGCTCTTCCTCGCCCCATTCCGGGTCGCCCATAACGCCGAGCCATGCCCGCCACTGCCGCTCTTCACGTGGGGATATCGCAACGAAACCATCGGACGCCGGAATGATGCTGACCGTGGAGCCATTTCCGTCGCCATCCAGACGACGCGATTGTGATGGCTCTCCATATGCCGGAGATGCCAGTTCACGTATCGCCATGCAGGCGAGTGCTTCTTGTGTTGATACGTCGATCAACTCGCCGCCGTTGGGACGCTCTCCGGCGAGCGCGAGCATCGCCGCGCACGCCGCGGTGGCGCCCGCCACAAATGCCGACTGATCACCAGCTGCCCTCACGGGAGGTTCGGCCTCAGGGGCTTCTACCTGTCCGATGAGAAGGCGGCCCATGCCCGAGGCGTGGAACGAGATGAGATCGCCGCCGGTAAATTCGGCGTTCGGACCTGTCAGGCCAAACGGGGTGATCGATACGATCAGCACATCGGCGTTCATCGAACGTGCTTCGTCGATCAAAACCCGGGCCGCCGAGGCCCCGGCTGGCGTGACGTCCACGATCACCAGATCGGCGGCTACAAGAAGTTCGTCCGTATTTGCCGTACCGACGGCGATGCGTTTGCCGTCGTTGATTGCCAGCCAGACATTTGCCTCTTCCCCTTTGACAGACAGCCTGGTCACATCCGCGCCGGCCTCGACGAACGTCTGACCACACACAGCGCCGGCCAGCCCAGGACCGAGTTCGACTACCCGTAATCCGGTCAGCAAGTCCAACGTGGTGGTTCCGTTATCTGATCCAGGGGCCATGTCGATTCCGAGATCGTGAGGGTTGTCAACGGCCCGGGGATGCTACAACGTACCCGACCCGATAGCCGGGTTGACTCCAGCAAATCACGGCGAATTCAGCCAGATACCTCGCCTCGCTGGTAAAGTTGCGACACGAATTACCAGAAATATTAGGTGGCACGCGATGCAACTGCCTACGACCGACGATCAAACAGTTGGAAAGTGGATAACGAATGGCGAACGGTAACGATCCTTTCGGCGCCCGGGCGACTCTTCAGACACCGTCCGGCGAAGTCACTTACTACCGGCTGTCGGCACTTAAAGAACAGGGCCTTGTTGATATAGACAAACTCCCGTTCAGCATCCGGATCTTGCTGGAAAACGCGCTGCGACAGGCGGACGGCGGAGTAGCTGACCGTTCAGATGTCGAGACGGTCGCATCCTGGACGCCGTCCTCGACACCGAGCAAAGAGATTCCATACCTGCCGGGCCGGGTTGTCCTCCAGGACTTCACCGGAATCCCGACGGTCGTCGATCTGGCGTCCATGCGTGATACCGTCGCCGAGTCAGGGGGCGACCCATCGGTCGTCAACCCGATCATCCGTACTGATCTCGTGATCGACCACTCGGTACAGGTGGATTACTTCGCGAGCGATGGCGCTCTCGCCATGAACATCGAGCGCGAATTTGAACGAAACCGGGAGCGCTACCTGCTGCTCCGGTGGGCACAACGGGCGTTCGACAACTTCCGAGTCGTACCTCCGGGAACGGGCATCGTCCACCAGGTGAACCTCGAATACTTGTCGTCATCGGTTCTGACCGAGGACGGCGAACACGGGCGTGTTGCCTACCCTGACACCTGCATCGGAACAGACTCCCACACGACGATGGTCGATGGCCTTGGCGTGCTCGCGTGGGGCGTCGGCGGGATCGAGGCAGAGGCGGTGATGCTTGGGCAGCCGTACTACATGCTGGTCCCGGAAGTCGTCGGCGTCAGATTGACCGGTTCGCTGCCGGAAGGCACGACCGCGACCGACCTCGTGCTTACCGTGACCGAGATGCTCCGGGCGCACGGCGTCGTGGAGAAACTGGTCGAGTTCTACGGCCCCGGGCTGGCGAGTCTTCCAGTCGCCGATCGCGCAACCATCTCGAACATGTCGCCCGAATACGGCGCAACCGCCGGTTTCTTCCCCGTAGACGACCAGACACTTCGATACCTGCGGCTGACCAACCGTGGCGACGATGCAGACCTGGTGAACGCCTACTGCCGCGCGCAAGGATTGTTTTACACAACCGACACGCCGGATCCCGAGTACACGTCGACGGTTGAACTCGATCTCGGGACTATCGAGCCCAGCCTGGCAGGACCGCGACGCCCGCAGGACCGCGTCAACTTGAGTGGCGTGGAAGAGAATTTCTTTGATGCATTCCCGGAGGGTGACCGCCCGCGAGAAACCGGATTAGCTGCCCCGTTCAGGAACGGTGTTGCGATAGAAATGGATGGCGAACAGGTGGAGGTAGGTGACGCCGCAGTGGCGATTGCCGCCATCACAAGCTGCACCAATACCTCGAACCCTTACGTTATGGTCGGCGCCGGACTGCTGGCCAGAAACGCCCTGGCGAAGGGTCTGCAGAGCAAGCCATGGGTGAAGACAAGTTTGGCCCCGGGCTCCAAGGTGGTGACCGGCTACCTGGATGCCCTGGATCTCACCAAAGACCTGAATGGGCTTGGCTTCCACACCGTCGGATACGGCTGCACATCGTGCATCGGCAATTCCGGTCCGCTCCCGGCGCCCGTTGCACAGGCGATCGATGACAACGACCTGACCGTGGCCGGCGTCCTGAGCGGTAACCGTAACTTTGAGGGCCGTATCCACCCGCAGTTGAAGGCCAACTACCTGGCCTCTCCGATGCTGGTAGTGGGTTACGCGCTGGCCGGACGGGTCGATGTAGACCTTGTTCGCGACCCGCTGGGAACCGACGAAGACGGAAACGATGTGTACTTAAAGGACATCTGGCCGTCCCAGTCGGAGATCGCAGATGCAGTTGACAGTGGAGTGACGGCGGACCAGTTCGCCAAGGGGTTCGCTGGCGTGTTTGAGGGCTCAGATGAGTGGAAGGCGCTGCCGGTTCCTGAAGGTGTCCAATTCGCATGGGACCCGGGATCTTCGTACGCACAGCGAGTGCCGTTCTTTGACGATATGCCGACCGATGCGCAGCCCGTTGAGAACATCTCAGGAGCGCGTGTGCTGCTGAGGCTTGGCGATAGCGTTACGACGGATCACATTTCGCCGGCAGGGCCTATCCCACCGACCGCTCCGTCCGGGCAACTACTGCTTGGCGACGACATTCCGCGACGGGACTTCAACTCATACGGCGCTCGTCGCGGCAATCACAACATTCTGGTGCGCGGAACGTTTGGGAACATTCGATTGCGGAACCAGATGACGCCGAACCGTGAAGGCGACTGGGCGCTTCATTTGCCGGACGGCGAGGAGATGCGGGTGTTTGAGGCCGCGACAAAGTACGCCGAAGAGGGCGTGCCGTTGATCGTTCTCGGCGGCAAGGAGTACGGAACGGGCAGCTCACGGGACTGGGCGGCCAAAGGCCCGTCTCTGCTGGGCGTGCGTGCTGTGATCGTCGAAAGCTACGAACGCATTCACCGCAGCAACCTGATCGGGATGGGCGTACTGCCTATCACGTTCAATCCTGGAGACAACGCAGACTCTCTGGGCCTGACCGGTCGAGAGACGTTTGCGATCACAGGCCTAGACGGTGATTTTGAGCCACGCCAGACGGTGCATGTGAGCGCGACGACCGATGACGGCAACGTCACGGAGTTTGACGCTACCCTGCGCATCGACACAGGAATTGAGTGGGACTACTACCGCCACGGTGGCGTGCTCCACTACGTCCTGAGGCGAATGGCGGGCGAGGCGAGCTAGGGCTGAGCGCGACCACTCCGTATGGGCGGCGCCTTGAGGCTCTCGAAGGACCGGGTTCGCGCAACAACGCGCTCGGTCGTTGCCGATTTTCAATCGACAACCCACTCACCTCAATCCCCTTCCGGTCGGGAGAGGAGGCTTTCCGCCGATCGCCGACTACTCCGATAAAAACCCCTGACGTAATGTCATCCCGAGCGTAGCCTAGGGACCTTTATCCTCCCTCACCCTTGATGCATCTGGCCTCTTCCACCGGGAGAGGGGGCAAGTAACACGCCAACGGTATGCAACCTTCTGCCTAGCGTGATCCCAGTGCCGCTCGCAGCGCTGTTTCCAGTTCCGGGTGTATGAACTCGTATCCGGACTCCAGTAGACGACCGGGACGAACGTCCTGATCTGTGAGAATCAGTTCGCGACCCATTTCGCCGAACACCAACTTCGCCATCAGGCCGGGCATCCAACCAAGCGCCGGACGCCCGACGGCCTCCGAGAGGGCTCGGGCGAACTCACGGTTGGTTACTGGATTGGGCGATGTAACGTTTACCGGCCCGGAAAGTTCGGGCGTATCAAGTGCATGCAAGATCGCTCCGATAACGTCGTCGCTTGCGACCCAACTGATGTGCTGCTTGCCGTTGCCGACCCGGCCGCCCAGCCCGATTCGCGCCATAGGAAGCTGGCGGGTTATCAGCGCGTCGTTGCGATCGACGATCACGCCAAATCTCGTGTTCACGACCCGGATGCCGGCCTCTAAAGCCGGTTCGCAAGCGGCTTCCCACTGGACCGCCACGTCAGCCAGAAACCCGTCTCCCGGTTCTGATTCCTCATCAACTTGCTCGCCGGGTCGGCTTCCGTAGTACCCGACCGCCGAGGCGCAAATCAATACGCTCGGTGGTCGCACCAGCCGAGCCAGACACTCCGCCAGAAGGCGCGTCCCGTCGACTCGACTGGTGCGGATTCGCTCTTTCTTTGCGTCTCCCCAGCGCCAGCTTGCGATCGGCTCCCCGGCGAGATGGATTACCGCATCGTGGCCCTCAAGAATCTCCTGATCTACATGACCCGAAACAGGGTCCCATCTGGCCTCACCGTCGGTCCGTGCCGCAACACGGCGTACGAGGCGCGTTACATCGTCCCCCCGCGCCCGAAGAGCAAACGAAAGGGCACTGCCCACAAGCCCGGTTGCCCCGCTTACTGCGACCTTTAACGCCATCTAGTACTCCTGATGAATGTCATGCTCGACACCGTATATTCGTTACGTCGATTCGATTGGCCGCAAATACGTTGATTTCCGGTTGCATAATTACGGATCGGCTAAACAGATCTTTATCGCCAGACTATTCCGAGAGGCCACCACATTCCCGATGACCGAACAAACAATCCTAGTCGAACGCGACGGTCCGGTCGCAACGATTGTTCTGAACCGTCCTGACAAGATGAACGCCATTTCGCTGGAGATGTGGGGAGAGATATCGGCGCATGTCGATCAACTCCAGAGTGATGACAGCGTGCGGGTGGTCGTGTTCCGGGGTGAGGGCGGACGGGCGTTCTCGGCGGGCGCGGACATCGGCGATTTCGAGAAGAGCAGGCACGATTCACAGTCTGCTATCGGGTACGCAGAAGTGTTTGAAGGCGCGCTTGAGAAGGTGGCGTCGCTGACCGTTCCAACCATCTCGATGATCGAGGGAGTGTGCGTCGGAGGCGGGCTAGAGCTTGCGACATGCACGGACATCCGGATAGCGGCCAAAGGTTCTCGATTCGGCGTTCCGGTAGCGCGTATCGGAGTGGTCGCAGGGTTCAAAGAGATGCGTCGACTCGCCGCTATCGTCGGCCCGGCAAACGCCGCGTACGTCGTGTTGAGCGGAGAAATCCTGGACCACGATGCTGCGCTGGCGATGGGACTTCTGATGCGTGTGGTTGAGAAGGAAGAGTTGTCCGACGGGGTGTATGGGCTTGCCACGCGTATGGCGACGCTCTCCCCGGTGTCCCACGCGGCACACAAAGAGATCCTCGAAACCCTGCTCGCCAATCCGTCTCTGGACGGCGTGGACGTAGACGCCCCGGACGGACCGCAGTTCCGATCGTTTGACTCTGAAGATTTCCGAATCGGCACGGAGTCGTTCGTAAACAAGACAAAACCCGAGTTCACGGGCCGATAGACCCTGATGAACGCCAGCGAAAAATCGCGACTGCGTATAGGAATTTACGCCGATGACCTCACCGGCGCTCTGGATGCCGCTGCTCCTCTTGCCGCCGCCGGGCTGTCTACGTACGTTTCCGTGTTTGGCATCGTTCCCGACGACGATGCTAGAACCCACCGGGTGCTTTCACTGAATGTGGACACGCGCCACGGGGATCGCTTTCCAGTCTTCGACAAGGCGGCAAGGGCGGTTCAGGAGTTGAGGGCGGCGGGGTTCATCCTGCTGGTCAACAAGATCGATTCCACACTGCGGGGCCACGCCGGGATGGAAGCGCGGGCCGGGTTGTCCCAGGAGCCATCAGATCCGAGCGACGTCGGAAAGACGGGAGCGTGGGCCGGACCAAAACTGGCGTTGATAGCGCCGTCGTTCCCGGCGATGGGACGCATCGTCAGCGGAGGACAGGTGCTTGTAGATGGAGTTCCGTTGGCCGATACCGAGGTAGGCCGTGATCCGCTGACCCCGGCGACATCAAGCGATATCGCAGAACTTGTCGAGATAAACACGGGCATCGAGCCCACCACGCTTTCGCTGGAGGACGTTCGTGCCGACGGCCGCCTGTATGGCAGGATTGCCGAGCTGTCAGAACAGCCCCCGGTATTGGCGGTCTGTGATGCCGAAACTCATGAAGATCTGAGATTGATCGCCGCCGCATTCGTTGAGGCGGGTGGGAAAGTGGTCCTCTCCGGATCGGCCGGTGTCACAAACGCTCTGGCCGAAATCATGTCCGGTGAGTCGCAGGATCCAGCCAAGACTGAGAGCCACCAGAAAGACAGCGCCGCACCGTCGCTCATCATCTCTGGCAGCCAGCGGAGCGTGACCGGGCAACAACTGAAGCTCGTATCGGACGACCGGCCTGTTGAGTGGATTCAGATCGACCCGGCGGCGATATTGGACGAGGATAGCGCCCGAGAAACCCGAGACAATGCGGTCAGCACCGTGGTGAGCGCATTGGAAGACGGGAGGCATGCCGCCGTGTCGTTGTTGCAGGTGGACGTGACCGGCGATGGCGACATCCCGACGAAGCTGGTGAGAGAACTCGGAGCCATCTGCTACAGGGTCGCACGGCGCACACGTCCCGGCGCTCTGGTGATAATCGGCGGAGACACCGCGCAGGCGTCGCTCAGGGCCGTGGGCGCCGCTGGTATCGTGATGCACGACCAGCCATTCCCCGGTATTCCCGCCGGAATCGTGGACGGCGGACTGGTTGACGGTGTCCGCGTCGTTACAAAAGCCGGAGCGTTTGGGAATCAGAAAATATTGGTCGATGTAATCGACTACCTGGCCTGAAGATGCCCGATCGGTAGCCGTTCAGAAACCGATCCCAGTAGGATCTCAGTAGAAAGATATGTTACAGCGTGAGTAAACCTATCTTGGCCATCACCCTTGGCGACCCGGCAGGAGTGGGGCCGGAAGTCACTGCGAAGGCGTTCCCGCACGAGGCCGGGCGGGAACGATCGATCCCGCTCGTCGTCGGCGACGCGAGGATCGTGGCGGACGCCGTGGCAAGGTGGTCACCCGGTTGGAGTGTTGCCGCAATCGAAGGGCCTGAAGAAGCAGCCGCGGTCGGCGATCGAATCATCCCGGTGATAGACCTGCCGAACTGCGATCCGGCACAGGTCAAGATCGGTGAAGTAGACCCGTACAGCGGAAACGCAGCGTACGAGTACGTCGTTCACACAGCAAAACTGGCGATGGATGGGCGCATTGCCGCGATCGTGACGGCGCCTCTGAACAAGGAATCTATGCGACTCGCCGGCCACATGTATGACGGCCACACGGGTCTTCTCGGAGAGCTCACGGGCGCGAAGAAGTACTTCATGGTGCTGGGGTCCGACGTGCTCAGGGTTATCCACGTCAGCACCCACGTCACGCTGGAAGAAGCCATCAAACGGGTCAAGACTGATCGTATTCTCGATACCATCAGGGCCGGATACGAACACCTGAAACAGATGGGCTTTGAGAACCCACGAATCGCAGTGGCCGGTCTCAACCCGCACGCCGGCGACGGCGGTCAATTCGGAACTGAGGAGGCGCAGGAGGTCGCGCCAGCCGTTGAGCTGGCACGTGACGAGGGGATCGATGCCACGGGCCCGATCTCACCGGACGCCGTGTTCAGGATGGCCATCGATGGCCGATACGACATCGTCGTGGTGCTGTATCACGACCAGGGCCACATCCCCGTGAAGCTGGTGGCGTTTGAAGACGGCGTTAACGTGACGGTCGGGTTGCCGATCATCAGGACGTCTGTCGATCACGGCACGGGATTCGATATAGCGGGGCAGGGCGTTGCGAGCGAGGTCAACATGATCTCGGCGCTGGACTACGCCTACAAGATGGCCACCGGAGACCGCGGCCGGTAGCGTACGGCCTCCGGTTGGATAACTAGCCTTGTGCTTCCCGTGCGGCTTCCATCCTGATTTTCAGGAATAGCCCGAGTGTGATGAGCAGCAGGAAGCCACCCACTATCGAGCTGCCAATCGGCAGCCATGACCCGAACCAGACGATCTGGTTCTTGAGACCTTCGATCTCGTCGACCAGTTCTGCAACCGAGTCGTCGCTGTACCTCAGGTTGTTTGTGATCCGGACGTACTTGCTGCCGTCTGGCGCCTGAGCAGAGACCGTGTCCATTACCGTTGCGTCCACACCGGCGCCGGTGTTCGGCTCGATGTATGCGACGCTGAAAGTGTCAAACACCAGCGGCAGTCCGGTTCCGGACGGATCAAGCGCCCCAAGTGCCACGTTCTCAACATCGACCACGTAGGTGTAAGTCTGGAGGCCGTTGGTGGACGTGGTTTCGACGTATACGGCGTCCAACGGCTGGAATGCGAACGATATCCAGGATGGGTACGCCGTGCCCTTGTCCGTGTGGAACGGGAATCCCAACTGGCCGGAGCGCTGTGCGCCTTCGTCCATCAGTTCGGTGATGTAATTCTTGTCAGCGCGGTCCACGACCAGTGTTGTCGTGCTGGGAGCGAACCGTGGATCGAGCAAACCCATGTCCGAGTTGTCCGACAGATTCGTTGTCGTGACCGTCTCGGTCAGGTAAATATTGTCGCCTTCCACACGATCGGCAACACGGACACGATTGATGCTCACCGGAATTTCGACCGTCGGCAGGTAGGCGGGGTTCGCCAGGATCCTCTGCGTCCGAGGGTCAAGCAAGAGCGCGAGGGCGTCCGGGTCTGCAAGGAGAGCGCCGACGACGGGGTTGGCCAGAACCCCCAGGATGGCGGGGTCAGTGAGAAGCGCTCCGATGGCCGGGTTGGCGGCCGCCAGGGCGGGTAACAGAGTTGGATCGGCAAGCGCCGCGAGCACAGCCGGATCCGTGAGCGCAGCCATAGCGTCCGTATTCGCGAGCAGCCCTGCGACCGCCGGGTCAGAAAGCAGATCGCCCCCGGCTCCGGAAGCGGCGATGCCCGCAACCGTCTCGTTGGACAACAATCGAGTTGTGAAAGACGTGTCCACGAGGGTATACGTGCCCTCAAGAATGACTTGCCGGTTGAGGTCGTCCGGCACCTTCTCAAACCGTTGGAAAACGACGGTTCCCCATATGCTCCCAAATCCGAGCAGGACCGCTCCGATGATTCCTGTGATCCAGAGGGTTTTCGATGTTGGGCTGCTCATGGCGTACGTCCGTTTTCCTATTCAGAAAGCTGGACGGCGACATTGAGATGCGCCGTCCAGCCTTCAGGCACCGTCCAATTTCGTCGGCAACCGAGGGGGTAAGGATGGGGTAACGTGCCGGAAATGCATGTTTCTTCGGGATAACGCCGCGGGAATCGACCGAAAGTAACTATTTATTCGTGTATTCGGAACTGAATGGTCGAAAACAGAGTTTGATCAAGGGTCCATCTACACCGTTTGCACACAGGGGTATTTCCGATTATGAGAACGCACGCAGGTTGGACTTGGCCATCTCACTACTGGTCACGAACTCCAGGAGAGCGGACTTTCCGTCCTCGGTTGCCTTCCGGGCACGTTCAAGCGCCGGTCCAACGTCTTCCGGGTCGTCTACACGCTCAGTCCAGCCGCCCATCGCACGCGCCATGTCCGCATAACGTCCGTACAATCCGCGGGATCCGAACCTATCGTTGGACACCTCCATGTGCGGAACCTCTACGGCCATATCGTCGTTGTTCAGGACGACGGTGCAGATCGGGATGTTTGACCGCACGGCGGTCTCGAAGTCGAGGCCGGTCATACCGAAGGCCGCATCTCCCATGAAGTTGACGCAGAACTTCTCAGGCTGGGCCAACTTCGCGCCCATGATCAACCCGAGCCCGGTGCCCAGGCCGTGTGACTTGCCCCAACCGAGATAACTACGAGGCCCGTCAGACCGGTAGAAGGGCATGATCTGCATGCGGGGACTGCCGGAATCGTGGGTGACGATGGCATCGGATGGATCAACCCGGCTCATGAACTCGCCGAGGACCCTGTAAGGGGTAATCGGGCTCTCGCTGGAGTTGAGCTTCGACTCCCACTCTCCGTACCACGCCGACCGAAGCGCTGAGATGCGATCAGCGGTGTCCGGGGTTTCATGTTCCCGGGTGGATAGCAACTCTTTGCAGGCGTCGATCATCTGGCGCAGCACGATTCGAGCGTCGCCAAGCAGAGGGTGTTGTGAGTTGTAGTCCTTGTGCAGGTCCACGGGATCGTTCGTGGCGTGGATCATCGTCTTGCCGGACGGGTAGGGCGTCACCATGCCCTGGATCGTGAAGCTGGTGCCGATGCCAAACAGCACGTCGGACTCCCGCATGTAGTCTAGACCTGCGCCGTTCATGACTTCGGAGACCGAACCCACAGATAACGGGTGCATCTCGGAGAACGCGCTCTTCCCGGCCATCGTGGTGCTGACCGCTATCTGTAATAGCTCCGCCAGTTCGGTCAGCTCGGCGCTGGCTTCGGCGTACAGAACGCCCTGCCCGGCAAGGATGAGCGGCCGTTTGGCGTCAAGCAGTGCCTTCGCCGCATCCATCACGTCGTTCTCATCAGCGCCGGAGATGGCTGTCTTGACCGGGACGTAGTTATCCACGACGGACCCATCGACCTCCATATCAGCGATATCCGCCGGGATTTCCAGCATGGCCGGCCCGGGCTTGCCCATGCGCATAGCGGAGAAGGCCCGTCGCAGGGAGGCCCCGACGCGCTCCGGCGAGTTGATGCGTTCGATGTGCTTGGTCACCGAGTCGTAGCTCTTCAGTGAGCTGTACATTGGCGAGATGCTCTCACGCGATGACGGGTGCCCCAGCGGCAGGAACAGCATCGGCACGGAGTCCGAGAACGCCGTTGCGACGCCCGGGTATGCGTTCTCCGCGCCGGGGCCGTACTGCATGGCGAACACCGACGCCTTGCGGCCGTTCGTCACACGCGCAAAGCCGTCTGCGATGTGCACACCGACGCGTTCCTGGCGGCAGATAACCGGGCGCACGCCGGTCGCCGCTATCGCCTCGATCACCGAGGTCGTCGGGAAGGCGCTGAGGAACTCGATGCCCTCTTTCTTAAGGATCAGGGCCATTGCGTCGATTGTGCGCAAGATGTCTCTCCTACCGCCGCCAGCGTGCTGGTTTCGTTTTGATCTCGGGAGTTAAGTCCTGATCATCCCTCGTCATTCACTGCCTGAAGCAGGGCGGCTATGTAGCCGTAACAGAACGCGAACGCCACGCCGCTGCCATTCGGGCCGGAGATGTCCGGCACGTGGTCCGGCATGAGCATGTACTTATACCCGACCTCTTTGTAGGCCCGGACGGCCTTGAGCATGTCCACATCGCCTTCGTCCGGAAAAACCTCGACAAAGTCGCCGACCCGGCCGCGGATGTTCCTGAAGTGGACGTTGAAGATCTTCTCCCGCGACCCGAAATAACGGATCACGTCGTAGATCTCCTCGCCCGGGCTGTCCAGCATCTCGGACACGGTGCCCTGGCAGAAGTTCAGCCCGTGATATTCGTTCTCGTGCATCGAGACGAACTTCTTGAGGCCCTCGACCGTCCCGAGCACCCTGTTGACGCCCATGAAACCGTTGGGCGTGCGCGGGTCGTGCGGGTGGCAGGCAAGGCGAATCTTGTTCTCGGCGGCGACGGGTACGACACGCTCCAGGAAGTAGTCGATCCGCTCCCAGAACTCGTCCGACGAAACCTCTCCGGCGATGGTGTGCGCCTGATCCGGGTCGGCCTCGGCATAACGCCACGTGGAGTTGGACGAGCCTCCCCGTCCTTCGGTCCGCTCAGTGCGCGGGATGCCGATCAGGTTCATGTTGTATTTGACGGCGGGAATCCCGGCCTCGGAGACCATCTGGATGATGTTCTGGATGGACTCGATCTGGCGATCCCGGTTCGGGTCCTGCGCCAGCATGACCGCCTGGCTCTGGTTTTCCTCCACAGGCCTAGAACTGAGCGGCAGTTGGACCATGTCTAGCGACAGTCCAAACGACTCGACTTTCTCACGGTGGTCCTTCAGATACTGAACCGTCCAGTCATGCGGGTTGGCGGGAGGGTCTGCGCAAACGTTCTTCAGGCCGAGCTGCGTCCAGACCTCAAAGTCCGTGTCGTCGCGTGCGCCTACCTGTGTTCCTATGTGCATTCGTATTCCTGTCGTTACCCTGCTACTTGCTGGGATTGATTGCCGGACTGTTTGAAGGACGTTAGCCGCGTGCGGCGACAACCTTGTCGAGCATTATCGGCGGCAGGGGGAAGATCCAGCCACGGTTGCGGATGATGGCCTCGGCGAGCGCCGGAGCGATGGCGACGATGATCTCCGCTTCAAGTGAAAACCGCCCGGTGAAGCCTCCGATGGCGGTCCGGGCGTGAACACCGGCGTAGCCTCCGGGATCGTCGCCATCCACGGCAAACTCGCTGAGCGCTCCGCCGAAGACCGACTGCCAGCGGCCGGAGAAACCGTTGACCACGGCCGGTCCTGAGCCGAACTCCACGTCGGTGGACACAACCATACCAAGCGCCTTGACGGTGTATAGAACATCGTTCAGATCGCCGCCCTCGCCGCCGCACGAGAGCGCCCAGTGCAGTCGCCTGAGATGGCCGTTAGCGATCTCGGTCCCGGCGGCCTGGCCGTGCTTTACACGATTGCCGCCGTCGTTCATCGGGTGCGTGCCGGCGACCATGCCTGAGAGGTAGACGAGTCCGCTCTCGTGAAATACGGTGCCGGGGATGTTGGCGCCGGCCAGCGATACGACCGTATTCTCAAATGTCCCGAGATCGACGCCCAGTTCTGAAATGCGGTCATACACATCGAAGTCGCGGCGCAGTTCGTCCGGGAGGATGCCATCGTCGTAGTACTTGCCCAAAGTGTTCTCCTGGAGCCTGGATGTTGCGTTGCTGGACGACCGCGTTGTCTGAAGCGACCCGAAGCATAAACCGGAACGCGGAACGACGAGCCGTAATTAATTGATGCGGCGCGTCACCGGGCCGACGATTGCGTCCGCGTTCAGAGGCCCGTATCTGCGACTGTCAGTGATACCGGCAGCCGCCCGATTGTCGCCCAGGACGATGTATTCGTGATCCCGGGTCCCCCATGCATGGAGCCAGTTCGACGGCATTGGGTCCGCGATATGCGGTTCCTCAACGACCTCGCCATCGATCCGTAACTCCCCGTCACGAATCTCGACCAGCTCCCCGGGCAGACCAACGATCCTCTTGATGTCTTCTCGGTCTGTCCCCGGAGGGCGGACCACAACAACGTCAAACCTGAGGGGCTTCGCGTTTCGATACCGACCCGGTTCGAGCCTTGCGCGAGCACCTTCCGGGAAGTTTGGTTCCATGCTGATACTGGTCACGGTAATCACCACTCCGAACGCGCGTTCAGTGAGGTTCCGCCAGAATCGATTCAACAATCGCACCGGCGTGTCCTTGGATCATCCTTGATCCGGGATTGATGTGTGATAGATTTACCGCGCATTTTCGAGCCACGACCATTCATTAGACGTTCGCCATCGCCTCTTCATTGAAGCAAAGGTGATGGCGAGTCCGGGAGGCACAATTATGTCCTTGCTTACTAATCTGACCGATCGCATCGCACCAAGAGCCACTGTAAACGCCCACTGTGACGTTCCCTGCGGCATCTACGACCCGCACGCCGCTCTCGAGGCTGCACAGACCTGCATCCGCATGACCGAGCTGCTGCTCGAAGGCGAAGGCGACAACAGCCTGGCCGCCCAGAACACCCGTGTACGGCAGATCCTGGTCAAAGAAGAGCACGCGACGAAGGCGAAGGACGATATCCTCGTCATCTGGACCGACTACTTCAAGCCCCCGCACCTCGAGAAGTACCCGAACCTCCACGAGAAGGTCTGGAAGGCTTGCCAGCTTGGTTCGGCCGTAAAGATCGGCGTCAACATGGACACCGCAGTTGCCTTCAAGGCAGCGCTCCAGGAGATCGGCGACATCTTCTGGGAGACCAAGGCCTAGTCTTACGGGACGATTATTTGGAAAGCCCGGTCGCAAGACCGGGCCTTCTTGTTTGATACGGGTGTCGACTTCGCCGTAGGGGCGGCGCTTGCCCCGCCCGTTCCAGGGCCACGTATGTTTGCCCCCTCTCCCGCTGGGAGAGGACTGGGGTGAGGGAGGATTAAGCGCGTTCCGTTTCAGGTTGCGTTCGTTTCCAAGAGCGCTTGGCACCCCCTTCTCCCGATTGGAAGAAGGGGTCTTAGTAAACCGTCATTCCCGAGTAATCCAGAAGCGGCATAGATCAAGTGCTCGCCAAACCGTGGAAATGCCGTCCCCGGATTCCCACCTGCGTGGGAATGACGATATGAGCGACTGTTGTGGCCCTGGTCGGCCACTCACAACCGCCCAACCGTTCACTACATCTCGTACTTCGCCAGCATGGACCGGATGTATGTCACCGCAAGCGGGACGGCGGTCGGCTCGTCGACCTCGTCCCGGCCTTCGACTACGACCGACATCCAGCCGTTGAAACCTACGTCCCGGATAATCGGCATGATGCGATCGTAGTCAAGCCACTTCTCTTCGCCGGTTGCTATGCGATATATCTTGGCCCGCACATGGGGCCGATGCCGCTATCGAACCGTAAAATCGGGCTTGCCACGAGCGCCTGATGCGCCCAGAGATCCCCGGTACTGGCCGACGTCCAGGATGTGTGTGTAGTACTCGTCATCGACCGCATCGAGCAGCCTCAGCGTCTGTTCTCCGGTGGCCGGGACGCAGCCGTGGTTGTGGTTGTGCAGCCCGATGTACACGCCCTTTGATCGGGCGTACGCCGTGACCTCTTTCTGAGCGGCGATCAGTCGGGTCCAGACATCCTCTTCCGGCCCTCCTTCCGGGATCCAAGCCCCGAAATTACGGACCATCGGGACGCCCATTCGTGCGGCGACATCGATCCATTCCTTGACGAGCGCCTTCTGCTGCTCAAGCTCTTCGCCTGATTTCCCGAAGTCGTTGGTGATGCCGATGTACGAAAGATGGAGGCCGTTTTGGAGTCAGACTTTCTTGATGCGCTCCAGGTACTCGTCGTCGGTCGATGCGAAGTGGGTGTAGTGCAGGTCAACACCGCCGAGCTGTAAATCGGCGGCCTTCTGGAGGAAGCCGAACATGTGGATCTCGTCGGCGATAAAGGTGTCCCGGTACGAAAGGGACTGGAGTCCGAGCTTGATCATCTTGTCTCCCGGGCTTGCGAAGCTGATTTGGCATGTGTTTACGAAGGGAATCCATTTTTATCAGCGGGAATGTACCATAGCGGCTCACCAACCTTTCTGGAGTAAATGACACTTGGCCAAAATTGATTCCCATCTCCACGTCTGGGCGCTCGACGATGAGCGATACCCGATGCCTCCCGGACGCATCCCCAACGTATCCGGTGATGTAGAACAACTGCTATCGTCGATGGACGAGGCAGAGATAGACGGGGCGCTGATAGTTCAGCCGATCTTCCACGGCTTTGACCACGGTTACGTGAATGAGGCGATCAAGGCACACCCCGACAGGTTCAAGGGGATGGCGCTAATCAACCCGCAACGGATGGACGCTGTTGACCAGTTGGATCACCTCGTAACCGACAAGGGTTACCGCGGTGTTCGGTTCAATCCTTCGATGTGGGTCCTGGGCGTTATCGAACACCTGGATCTCACGCCTGAAGAACGCTCGGCGCACTTCAAGACGTGCGCCGAGTGCCAGCTTCAGCACATGAACGACGACTCGGGTAAGGCGATCTACGAGAAGGCCGGAGAACTGGGCGTCCCTGTGGGATTCATGGTCTCTCCGAAATTCTTCGATCAGATCGACGACCTGCTGGGTGAGTTCCCTGAAACACCCGCCATCATCGACCACTTCGGCGGTTGTAAAGTGGCGGACGGAGCGCCCGGATTAAACCCGGACCTCGATGCGTTGCTCGCCCTGGCGAAGCACCCGCAACTTCGCATCAAGGTTTCGGGATTCGTTGGCCCGAGTGGCGATGAGATGCCACATGAGGACACATGGCCCATGGTGAAGGCCCTGCTGGGCGCTTACGGCGCCGAGAGGCTGATGTGGGGGACCGATTTTCCGTGGATCCAGAGCCACGGGGGATATGTAGAAGGAACCCGGATCATCGGCCAGATTCCCGACATTTCGGATGGGGATAGGGACTGGTTGATGGGCGGCACGGCCACGTCGTTATTTGGCGACTGGGGTTAGACCGGGCGGGTCAAGTGGCCAGAAAAATATAGGACCAGAGTTAACGGACCTGAGTTACGGGAGCGACGATATGACGACGGCAGAACGATCGACCCTGGCACTGGCGCCTCAGACGGCTGCGGCGATGGCACAGGCTGCGAAAGCGCTGGTGGCGGAAATCGGCGGCGATAACCGTTTCCAGTTTGAGTTCGGCAACGAACAGCGATTTGAGTGGGACTACAGGCCCCACGTACGTGCCGGAGTTCCTCTCATGGACATGAGCGTTGCCGGCCGCAAGGCGGCGATGAGGCTGATCGAGGTGAGCGTTGGTTCTCGGGCCAACGAAAAGGCCAACTCGATCATGGCGCTGGAGCACACCCTCGCCGATCACGAAGCAATGGACGGCACCGGAGTCGTCGGACGACCTCGTGACCCACAGCGTTACTACTTCGTCATCTACGGAGACCCGGGCGGCAACGCTCCCTGGGGCTGGCAGGTTGACGGCCATCACGTATCGCTCAACTACACGATCGTGGACAACGAGTACGTCGCAGTAACGCCCACCTTCTTCGGCGCCAACCCGGCTCGTTCCCTTCATGGCGAGAACGCTGGTTTCCGCGCTCTGACGGAAGAGGAAGACGTGGCCCGGGACCTCATTCATGCCCTGACGGATGACCAGCGGAAGATAGCGCTCCCGGACACTGTTGCGCCTTCCGACATCATATCCGACAGCGCTGCCCGAGTGACGCCCGGCGACCCGGTCGGCATTGCCTTTTCGACTCTGGATGACTTGCAGCGAGACAAGCTGGTGGACCTGATCCATGTCTACGTGGACCGGATGACTGACGAGATCGCAACCAACCAGTGGAAGCGCATCGAGGGCGACGGCCTGGATACCGTCACGTTCGCCTGGAAGGGCGGACAGACTGTGGGTGATCCCCACTACTACGCCGTCCAGGGACCGCGGTTCTTGATCGAGTACGACAACACCCAGAACGACGCCAACCACATCCACTCCGTGTGGCGTGACTACGTCAGTGACTGGGGCGATGACCTGCTGGGACGGCATTATTCGGACGCAACTTCAAGCCACGGTCACGGTCATTGACCGGTTTATTTTGAGAGCGCTCTGATCGGAAATCGTGGATCCCAGTGGGGTGAGGCTTTCATTTGATTGGTGTTATTCAAGCTGAATGGATGCAGCGAACTTCAGTCTTAATAAGGTCTGACTAATAAAAACAGGACCACCCGGTTTAATCGGGTGGTCCTGTTTTTTTGTGCGCCGGGCGGTGCATTCCCGGCGGTTTAATTCGTCAGATGACCTTTTAAATAACCAGTGACGCTATCCCGAGGGCGCAGAAGCCAACTCCTGTGCCGGTACGTGCGGTCAAACGCTCTTTGAAGAAAGCGACAGCAAGCAGGATGGCGAAGATCGGCGCTGTGCTCTCGAGCATGGCTACGATTCCTGCATGTGCGTACTTGATGCCAAGCGTGTAACCGACGAGGGCCAGTCCACCGAACGTGGCGCTGGCGGCCAGTAGTTTGGCGTTCGTCGCGTCCAGGTTCATGATCTCAAATCCGTGCTGTCGCGTGGCCCATACGATATATGCAATGGCGGGGAAGAGATATCCGATGGTCGAACCAGCTATCGGGTCGACGTTGTCGAGAGCCAGGTCAAATCCAATCAGGCCCGCTGCCCACATCAGACCGGCAAGAAGAACTGTTGGAGTTGCCGCGAGTGTGGAGCCGGGTACGGCGGTCGTTGGTCCGTCGTGCGCGTCGCCACGTGTCATGTATACGCCGAACAAGATCGCCACTGCGCCGGCAACGGTCACCTGTGTGACTGGGTCGCCGATGAAGAGCCAGCCTGCGAGCAGTGTGAAAAGTACAAACAGTCCGCTCGCCACCGTGAACGCCTTACCCGGGTCAAGGTGGGTGAAGCTACGGACAAGGAATATATCGCCGACAATGACGAACGTTCCGGACAGGCCCAACAGTAGAACCTGCGACGGCGCGATAGTCGTGAGCTCGCCCAGACGGCCGAGCGCTATGAGTAGCACCAGCCCAACAATGACAGCCACCCATGCGTGCATGGCGACGATGGTTACCGGACGTATACGCCCGATCATCGGTTTTGCCAGCACCGTCGCAAGCGCCCACAAAAAAGCGCTGCCCAGCACCAAAGATTCGCCCAACGGCATTGCCCCCCGTGTGTTAATGCCCTGGTCTGGGCCGTCACGCGTCATGCCTCGCGGTTGAAACCTCGGACATGCCCAGACCGGGTCGGAGCGCCCCCCAGCGCTGTCGACCCTGGCCCCCAGGAAAAGATTTACTGTCCTCAAATATGCCTTAAATCGCCAACGAAACGCCAAGTAGAAGCGCGACGTGTTATGCGCTTTTTGCGAAGACCTATACGAATGAATCCCCGATCAAGGGCGCGGGTGAGCCACCGGTACCGTGTAGGTGGGAATCCGCGGCGGGAATCCGGCCCATTATTTAAAAGCGCGGGCGCGTGAATATGACCAGATGAACGAGTATGGGGATGTGTCAGTTCCCCACACTCGCAACCCGGAATGGCTGTCCAGAAAGGTGCGTCAGGAATACACGGCGTGGTCTGTGGTGTGGGCGTTGATGTAATCCCAGTCCAACGGGACGCCAAGCCCCGGGCCGTCCGGCACGGACACCTTGCCGTGCTCGTCGATCGCGGTCAAATTGTCCACGTAACCGCCCTGGTAGATCGGCGGCTTCATGCCCGGGTGTTTCGGGTGGAGCAACCCCATCTCGTAGAAGTTGGAGTTGCGCATTGCCGCCATTGTCTGCCTGCGGTCCGGCCCGGCCACGTGGACTTCAAGATCTAATCCGAGCCCCTCGGTGGCGTGAGCCAACTTCATGAGGCCCGTGATACCACCGTCGTAGTCCGGGTCCCCACGCACGAAATCAGTGCCGCCGGAAAGGACGAAGTCCACATGCTGCTCTAACCCTCGGATGTGCTCCGTCTGCAGGATCGGGGTGTTGATGATTTCCCGTAGTTTCTTGTGGGCGAACGCCGAGACACCGCTGTCTCGGAACGGGTCCTCATACCAGTAATAGCCCCACTCGTCACAGACCTTGCCCACCTTCACGGCATCGCCGAACGTCTCGTAGGTGCAGACCGGGTCCAGCATCAGATCCATCTTCCCGGACATGCGCTTTCCGACGGCCGCCACCATTTCGATCTGCTTCTTCAGCGGCTGACCCATCCATGGGTGGATCTTGAAGGCCGGGTAGCCGAGCTCAAAGCACTGTTCTGCAAAATCGGCCATCGCCTCTGCGCTGGACAGTCCGTCGGGATCGAAATCAGAGATGTATGTGCTTGCGTAGCACGAGAACTCTTTTCGGTATGTGCCAAGCAACTGGTGAACCGGCACGTCCAGCAGCTTCCCTGCGATGTCCCACAGGGCGATATCTATCTGCGAACGGCCCATGCTGGCCTGTTGGCGCAACGCCTGTTTGGCGTCGTTGTAGAACAACTCTCTGTCCAGTGCGTTCTTGCCGACAAGCAACCTGGCGAGCCCGGGAATCGCCGCGTACTCCACCGCATTCCCGCCGAAGTACTCGCCGGTAATCCCGGCGTCGGTGTTGATGCGAAGTACATGCGCCTTTCTCCGGATGGAAGAGCCCTTCTCGTAGATCGGTATTCCGATTATCGGCTCGGTCGTAACGTCGTTGATTTCAAACTCGATCTCGTTGACTTCGACGCTGGTTACTATCGGTGATTTCGCCATCTCTGGTCGCCTCCAGTTAGGTCGCAGTATTGTCGTCAGGGGATTTGGGGAGCGGGCGGAGCTAGGTTACTCTTACGGCGTCCAGTCCGCTGACATTCAGAAGAACTGGCGATCAATCGGCCCGGGAGATGACGCATAAAACGCTCGCCGGGCCGTTTATGTGTCCCGTCCAAAACTCACGTCCCGGAGCTCAGATACGTCTTCTCTCCCTGAACACCATGACGGCGAACACCACGATGTCGTCGTCATCGGCGGCGGAGTGGCCGGACTCGGCGCAGCCTCCCTTTTGGCGGGATGGCGTCCTCGTCTTGTAGGTCCGGTTCCGGAATCGTTATCGCATCCGTCGCTGGCGCCTTTCGTGGAGGCAGCCCGTGACGACCTGATGGGAATGGACATGTACGGGGTGGCAGCTATCCCGGTCAGTCCCTACGACACGTTCCGGCTGCTTCATCACCCGCAACGCGACTACAAGGGCCTGGACGATTACCCGATGCGCTGGGAGAAGCGGGCTGAACTGGACTGGGTGCTATTCAGCGACGGGCCTCCGGGGGGACTGTGGAACGACGTGCCACGTAATCAACTGACGCTGTCTCCGGCCCACTGGATGGAGTTGTCCGCGTATCCAATCGCGCAGTTCTACAAAGACCACGACCTGGACCGCGACCCCAACGATCTGGTCATTAAGCAAGATCTCGTGGCGTACTACCACGCCGTGCCGGAGAAGCTTGGCCTGACGTCCGGTATCCGGGAAGGATGGACGATAACGTCGTTCGAATCCCGGGATGCCGATACCGGCCCGGGCTTTGAACTGAAGGCCACCCGGGCCAGCGACGGCGAGACCCGGACGATCACGGCTGACTTCATCATATACGCGGTCGGGCCTCGGACCCTGAAACGCCGGTTGGACGTGCCGGGCGAGTTCGACCAACCCTACGTCTCACGACACTACGATCACTGGGACGACTATCCCGGGCAACGGGTCATGGTCGTAGGTGGAGGCCGGTCAGCCGACTGGGCGGCGACGGAGCTGCACGACGCTGGACGTGACGTGATTTACGTCATGCGGCAATCGCAGGAACGCCATCTGAGGTTGATCGAGAACAGCCAGTACCTGCCGTACTACGTCCGTATAAATGCCATCCTCGGCGAGGAAGCCCGCTCTTTCGATACGCGGTACGAGACCCATGTCACCTCGTTTGGGGACGACGCACGTGTGTGCATCAACTCCTCGTCCGGCGAAGAGATCGTCCACGTAGATCACGTGATTGTGGAGATAGGCGCTCAGCCCAATTACGGCCTACTGGAGCCGTGGGGAGAACTGAGCCTGTTCGAAGGTCGTGACGCCTACCGGTTACAGGTACCGCAGTTGAAGGTACATCCGCATAGCTTTGAGTCGATCGATATTCCGGGCGTATATCCAGCGGGATACCTCGCCGAGAATCTGGGAATATCGGTGCTCGGCATGCACGCGACATGCTTCCCTATAGTCGCAGATATCGAACGAAGAATCGCGTCTCGAAAACGGCGCTAGTCGCCCGCCGCCACGGCCGATCCGTCGGACTCCGGTGAGGGGTCGTTCATCGCACGATCCCAGTCCGGGATAAGAATGCGCTTTGTTGTCTCGAGAACCAGGATTGATGCCGCACCCAGGAGACTGAAGATCGCCGAGAGCACGATCGCGGTCGTGTAGGAGCCGGTCAGGTCGTATGTAACTCCGGCCATAGCGGCTCCGAGCGCCATGCCAAGCCCTGCGCCGGCTAGCTGCCATGCAAAAGTCGAGTTCTGCGGCGCCTGGCCGAAGTACTGGCGGTTGATGACGGAGAACACCGAACCCTCGCCGCCGTATCCGATGCCGAATGCGAATGCGAACACGTAGAAGGCGAGGACGGTGTCGGCGTTTAGCAGTAACAGGACCGCGAGGCCCTGTATCAGGTACGAGACGAACATCACGCCCTTGCTTCCGATACGGTCGCCCAATATCGGCGTGCCGAATCGCGTTAGCAAACTTACTGCGGACATGGTGCTGAGCACGCCCGCGGCGGTGGTCGCTGAAAGGCCCTGGGATGTGCCGTAGGGCACGATCATTACCAGGACGACGGCGTGCCCGACGCAGCCGAGGAAGTGGATGTTGATCAGATTCCAGAACGCGTTCGTGTGCCTGATGTGGCCCTGGAACTCTTTGGCCTTGCCGAAGAATTTCTTTCCGGACGTGACCTGAGGCAGGTCTCCTATCCTCCACCCGTAGGGTTTGGAACCTCGTTCGTCGGGCGAATTACGGAACAAGAGGATCAGGCCCAACATGATCGCCGTGCCGGCTATGCCCGTTATCTGGAATGTCCCTTTCCACTCAACGGAGACGATCAGGTAGGCCATCAACTGCACCATGATCGCCGGGCCAAGGCCCCAGGAGATCATGACGAGCCCGGACCCGAGCCCGAGATGCCGACGGAACCACATCGCAACAGCTGGCATCACTGGAATCAGGAATAACGACTGCGCTGCGCCGAGGACCAGGCCGTACCAGAGGTACAGGTGCCATAGCTGGGTCATCATCGATGTGCCCATCATCCCGATGAAGAACAGTACGGTCCCTGCGAGCATCGCTTTGCGGGCGCCGAATCGAATTCCAAGGTATCCGGCCACTGGAGAAAAGACGGCGGTGACAACGGTGCTGGCCGAGTAGGCAAGTGAAACCGTGCCCGGAGTCCAACCAAAGCCTTCGACGAGGGGGTCGATGAACACCCCGAATGCCATACGGATGGAGCTTCCAACCATCTGTGCGACGGCGGCGACGATGACGATCACCCAGGCGTAGTGACGCCATGTGTGCTTGAAGTACGTGATCGGTGATAGCTGATCGGCGGGCATGGTTTGTCCGGAGCCGATTTCAGGAGCGCCGTTTTCCGTACTCAGTTCAGGTCTCCCTTTAATGACACGCCCGTTGTTTGCGGGAGATCAGTTATCTATTTAGTGGAACGGGCAGAGGAAGAGAAACGAGCTCTCAATCCCCGTGGTCTCGCCGTTCGCCAGTGCTGCGGCATGTGCATCCGGCGTGATACTGGAGTTCTCTATCGATCGCAAGGACCGGGCATCGACGTTGGCCGATACCGCCCAGGCGCCGAAGTAGATGGTCAAAACGACCGTCAACAGGACCGACGAAAGCAACATCAACGGGCCGCGTTGAAATCGCATACTGGTTTGCCTTGTTGGTTGCGTCATTGATTTTTAAGTTTCTGTAATTACCTAGAGTGCTGCGGAACAGCAGAGCGAGTTTAACTCTCGCCATGCATGAATCACAGCAATATTTAATTACTTGAGTCTCTGAACCATGTCGATGTGCTCGTCCTGATTGCTTCGTCCGCGGTTATTCAAGCGTCGCCACGCGGTGCGCTGCTATCCACTCCTCGTCCAGTTCACATCCCAGTCCCGGCGTTTCCGGCGCATCCAGCGTCATGCTGTCGTTCAGGCTGTAGTGATCGATCAATCCGAACTGGTGTGCCTCCGCCGGCATCCACCATTCGTAGTAGTCGCAGTTGCCTATCGAGCAGATCACATGCAGGTTGGCCGCGTTTAGCGAGGAGTTGCCGGCGGTCCCTATCTCGCAGTTCAAGCCGAAAGCCTCCGCCATGCCAGCGATCTTCCGCATGCCGGTGATGCCGTGTTTCCGTGCGGTTGCCCTGAGAATCCGCGGCGCTCCGAGACGGATGTAATGGGCAGGCTCCCGGAACAGGTAACCGGCGAGGTCGCTCATGGCGAGCGGCGTGTCGAGCCTTCGTGATAGCTCGACAACGGCATCGAAGTCGTCCCACGGCACCGGGTCCTCGAACCAGTGGAATCCGTTGGCATCGAGCGCCCTTCCAACCGTGAGCGCCTTACGAAAGTCGTAGTTGTTGTTCGGGTCGAACATGAGCGTGAATTCGTCGCCCACCTCATTCCGCACCGCCCCGACCATCTTCACGGCGTCAGCGGTCGACAGCATCCCCGGGTGGATCTTGTAGGCCCGGAACCCGCGGTCGGCGATATCACGTGCCTCCTCAACCCAACCACCAGGCGACTCGTGGCGCGGCGGGTAGGTGGCGTACACCTCCGTCTCCTCGCTTGCCGCTCCCAGCATCCGGAACACCGGCATGCCCGCCGCCTTTCCGGCGAGATCCCACAGCGCCACGTCGACCGGCGCCCACGCAGGGAATGCAACGCCGCGCCTGGCGCCTAAGATGCCAAGCCGGTTCCACAACCACTCCCGTGCGCTGGCGTCTTTGCCAAGCAATTCCGGTTTCAGCACTTTGAGGATCGGGTCGAAAAGGCCCGCACCACCGGACCGGAAATCGCCGACGAAGCACTGTCCCTCGACACCCTGATCGGTCTTGATTCGCAATACGCCCTGCGTCACCTCGCCTCCGAAACGCCCGAGATCGGATTCGAGGCCGGTGCCTCCTACCTCACGGGTGATAACGTCGATAGTGACATCGGTGATCTTCAAGGCGATGTTCCTCTTCTTACGCGGTGTCGGATGAGGTTTTGACTCAAGACGAGCGATTGATAAACACCCGGCGCGAGCTATTGAACGGCAACGGATGCTAACCTGCGGACGCATTCAAGGGGCTGGATATGCCGAATACGAGAGACAAAGACGACAGACAAGACAACGAGACTTGCAGTGATGCGGGCGGCTCTGCAGCCGGTAATGCCGGGGACGTCGGACGCGGTCTGGCGGACGCCGCCTCGGATATCGCCGGTCTGGGCCCGGGTCTGCTCGGCGGACTCGCAGGCGCGCTAGACGGCCTGGTCGGCGGTCTGGCAGGCGAGAGGGCATCGACACGTCGGACCAAAATCCACCCGTGGGAACTTCCTCCAAATACCGAAGACGAGGACGCCGCTGACGAAGCCTCGAACAAGCCCGACGAGTACGACGAAGACTACGACCGGATTCACTAGCTAGCGTTCGCCCTCGTTGGCGACGCTCTGGAAATCACATGTCATCTAATTCTGGGAACAACCCCGATATACCCCCGATGGCCCTAGCAGCGCTGGCGCGATTTGGCGATCGTCTCGATGATGCGCAACGTGAGGTGCTCATTAAAACGGCGGTCCAGTTTGAGGAGGCCGCCGAAGATTTGCGGAAGTGGGAACTCACCAACGGCGACGAGCCGGATACATCATTCAAGGCCATCGAAGGACAGGACTCCTGATGGCTGTGAACCCACTGCTCGGCCTATCTATTGGGGAACTTGGAACGAAGATTCGCTCAGGTGAAACCTCTCCAACGGCACTCGCAAGGGCGGCGATCGAGGCCCTGGACTCCGCCGGGCGTGAGTTGAACGCCGTCGCAACGGTGATGGAAGACCGGGCGATGCGGACGGCAGAGCGTGCGGAGGCCGAACTGGCCTCGGGGCACGATCGAGGTCCGCTACACGGCATCCCGTGGGGCGCAAAAGATCTGCTGGCCGCGGTCGGCGCGCCAACAACATGGGGGGCAACGCCATACAGAGACCAGGTTTTCGATTTCGATGCCACGGTGGTCAAGAAACTGGAACAGGCCGGAGCTGTGCTCGTAGCTAAGTTGGCGATGGTGGAGCTTGCCGGCGGCATGGGCTATGAAGAGCTTGATGCCGCTTGGACCGGCCCGGGACGCAATCCGTGGGACCACGATTCATGGGCCGGAGGTTCGTCTTCAGGTTCAGGCGCGGCCGTGGCGGCGCGACTGCTGCCGTTCGCCATCGGCTCGGAGACGTTTGGCTCCATAGTCACACCTGCCTCCTATTGCGGCGTCAGCGGATTACGACCGACGTACGGCCGAGTAAGTCGTTACGGTGCGATGGCGCTCTCGTGGACGCTGGACAAGCTTGGCCCGCTGGCCCGTAGCGCAGAGGACTGTGGATTGGTGTTAGACGCTATCGCAGGGCCGGATGAGAACGATCCCACATCTGTAACGAGAACCTTTCATCACCCCGCTCCGGACGGAAGGCGCGACGACTTCCGGTTTGCTATCCCGGCCGATTGGAAAGAAGGCAGCGAGGCTGGAATCGTTGACAACATCGAGGCGTCGCTGGAGACGCTTCGGGAGATCGGGACGGTGGAAGAGATCACGCTGCCGGACATGCCTTCAGGACAGACGGCACGGATCATCATCGCGTCCGAGGGTGCGTCGGCCTTCGAAGACATCATCGAAGACGGCCGGGTCATGCAACTGCGTGCGCCAAGTTGCCGTGTGAAGCCACACGTGCACTCGATGATCCCGGCTCGCGACTACCTCCGTGCGATGCGGGTGCGACGTCACGTGTCCCAGGCATACGACCGTATTACCGCCGAGTACGACGCCATAGTCGGCCCGACAACAGGCAACGTCTCGCCACTACTGACTGGAACGCTGGACCGGTCATCACGCCCAACAACGTCAGCCCCAATCGGCGCGCCCGGCAATCTGGCCGGACTACCGGCGATCGCCGTCCCAAACGGCCTCGGCGACCGCGGAATGCCAACCTCACTTCAGTTCACGGGCCGTGCGTGGACCGAGTCACGGCTGTTGGCCATCGCATCGGAGTATCAGGCGAGGACGGAACACCATAAGGCTGCGCCGCCATCTTGATGCCGCTCTCACACAACATGACCGGCAGGTGAGGGCCTCCAAATGGCCATGAGATGGCTTCGTTCGGCGATGGCCGAGATAGCTATTCCGGCAATCAGCGCCCAGAAGGCCACCGGCATACCCAGCGCCTGCAGAGGTAACGCTGCCAGACCAAATGCCGCGAGTGCTCCAATACGCAAGTCACCGGTGCGAGTGATCGCAAACCTCTGCCGGAACGGCACTAACAAGGCCAGGGCTCCAATGGTCAGGGTGTATGCGATCGGTAGAGCCTGGATGACGGCGATAACCGGCACCGCCAGCATCGCAATCAGAATGACGGGCATAGACGATAACGCAATGGCCCAGTATCTCGACTTGAATTGACCCGCAGACGGACCAGAGGCGATGACCACGGATATGCTGCCGATGGCTGCGGGGTGTCCACTCCCGGCTATGTATCCGTAGTACCCACCGATACAACCGGCGTATGGGGACGACTTCAGGCGCGTCTGAACGCAAAGATCATTTAATTGCGAAACAAAGTTCTGGACCGACGGATCAACTACGCGCGTAAGAGACGAGGTCGGCTTGAAGGTCAGTACGACAGCCGGCGTTGGGAGCGTTATATCGGTTGCTGTTGCTGTCGGAGAGATCACATCTGATGCCGTCGGCGTCACAACGGCAGTTGGAGTCGCCGATATCGAACTCACACAAGCGACTAGCAGTGGTGTCAGTAACGCCGCCCACCAATATCTCCACTTCATCTCGATCTTCCCAACTCTTCGCCCTTCGTCAGCCTAGGTCGTCTACTCCAGACCGCGCCGCAACGCACGACCAGCCCTTGCATGTGTATGAACGCTATCGCGCACGACAACGTTCCCGTTCACGATGACGTGCGGCATCCCGGTCGGCGGCGTCTTTGGGTCTTCGTAGGTTGCTGTGTCGATCACCGTTGACGGGTCGAACACGACCAAATCGGCGAACGCTCCCTCTTTCACAACACCCCGGCCTGCTAGTTGGAACTTTTCGGCGGGCATCCCTGACATCTTGTGTATGGCGTCTTGGAGGCTGATCACGCCTTCGTCACGGACGTACTTTCCGAGGATCCGCGGGTATGTGCCCCACGCCCGCGGATGCGGCTTGGAACCGGCGGGAATGCCGTCTGTGCCGATCATCGTCGTTGGATGTGCCATGACGCGTCGGACATCGCCCTCGTCCATCATGAAAACGACGACGTACACGCCGTCACCGGCCTCGTCCAGGACCTTTTGAGCGGCGTCTTCAGCTGGCAGATCCCACTCATCCACAAAGGAAGCGAGAGACCGGCCTTCATTCGTTGGATATCCCGGAGCGGTAGCAATAAGAACGTCCTCGGCCTGAACCCGGCCAAAACCGCCGCTGGCGTCGGTCAACGCACCGTTTTGGAGTAGGGCCGCCAATCGAGTGCTGCCGCTCGTGTACGGATACTGGTCGGCGGTAATGTTTAGCCCACGCTCTCGGGCGGCCTCGATAAGCTCCAGGGTTTGTTCGATTCGACCCCAGTTGTCGCTGCCGGACGCCTTGTGATGTGAGATCTGTACGGAACAGCCGCTCATCTCGCCAACGATGATCGCCTCTTCAACGGCCTCCAGAAGGCCTGGACCCTCGTTACGTATGTGGCTGGCGTACACGCCCCGGTATCCTCCGGCGACCGTCGCCACGGCTGCGATCTCGTCCGTCGTGGAGAAGCGTCCCGGCTCGTAGACGAGACCGGTGGAGAAACCAACCGCGCCCGCATCCATCCCCTCGGCCACCCACCCGGCCATGTGCGTGACCTGATCGATCGAAGGCGGAACCTCCTGGTTGTCGCCCATAGCGTCCAACCGAAGTGTGTTGTGGCCTATCAAGACGGCCACGTTCAACGAAGGTTTGACCTGATCGACAGTCGCCAGGTACCCGGCGTACCCATCCCACGGCTTCACCTCGGGCGGCAATTTGAACAACTCGCCTAGCCGAGCCGTATCGCACGGCGCCGCTCCAAATCCGCAGTTTCCAACCACCACTGTCGTGATGCCTTGGAGGGTGTTGTGCTCAACGTCTGGGCTGGACACGACGTGGAAGTCGTCGTGCGAATGGACGTCTATGAAGCCCGGTGACACCGCCATACCGGAGGCGTCAATCTCGTCGTTTGCGGTCGCACTGGAAAGTTCGCCAAGCGCCGTAATACGATCGCCCGTAATCCCGATATCTGCGTTGAACGGCTCGCTTCCCGTGCCGTCATAGACGGCACCGCCGCGGAGGATGAGGTCGAGATGATTATGTGAAGTACTCATTGAAACGGGTTATATCACCCCGGAACCCCATTTGCATTCCGAGGGGCACTACAAGGGCATCGCTTGTTGCATCTGAGGATGCCTCGTCGTACCGTCTCCGGGTCGCCAACTGGAACAGGACATATAGACCGGAGCAGGCTTTGAATCCCACAAAGATTGAGAAAATCGAGACCATCCTCTGGAGCAAGTGGCTGCTGATCAAGATCCACTGTGAGGACGGAACGGTCGGTATCGGCGAAGCCGGCGTCCACGGCTGGCAGCGGCCTACCGAGACGATGATCAAGACGATGGAGCCGTACCTGCTCGGCAAAGACCCATCGAAAATCGAACACCACTTCCAGTTCCTATATCGAAACTCTCACTTCATGGGCTCCGTAGTAAACGCGGCTCTATCGGCGATCGACATCGCACTGTGGGACATCAAGGGAAAGCGGCTCGGCGTGCCGATCTGGGAGCTGATGGGCGGCAAGACGCGAGATCGTGTTCGCTGCTACATCCATGTGGTCGGCGACAAGACGGAGGAGCTCGCTGCCAATGCAGCGGCGGCGGTCAAGGAAGGCTTCACGGCTGTGCGATTCCCCGCATTCCAGCACAACTACCCGTCCTACCACACCTACACAGAGTGGGCGGACAACGCCGTGGAGCGAGTGGGCGCGGTGCGGGAGGAGGTCGGCCGGAGCGCCGATCTGTGCATCGAGATCCACCGGCAGATGAACCCGGCAGAGTCGATATGGCTGGGCCGACGGCTGGAGCAGTTCAATCCCTACTTTTACGAGGACCCGATGCTCCCGGACAGTCCGGCGCGCATGGGCGACGTAGCGGCCGCTTGCAATGTTCCGATCGCAACCGGCGAGCGCTTCACGACGATTTACGAGTTCCAGCAGATCCTTGAGAACAAGGGAGCTTCGTACGTGCGCCCGGACGTGTGTCTGGTTGGTGGATTGAGCGGCAGCAAAAAAGTTGCGGCGATGGCCGAGGCGCAGCACGTCAAGGTGATCCCGCACAACCCGCTAAGCCCGGTGAGCACCGCCGCATGCGTTCAGTTGGACGCATGTATCCCGAACTTCGCTCTTCAGGAGTACACGGGGGAGCACAGGGAGCCCAAAGTGGACCTGATCGAGAACCCGATCGAGCTGAAGGACGGCTACCTGACCGTGCCGGAAGGCCCGGGTCTTGGCATCACGCTGTCTGAGTCGGGCCTGAAGAAGTGGCCGTTCGAGGATAAGGACATCGAAGACGCGACGCCGATAAAGCAGGATGGGTCGGTAGGGGACAGGTAAGCGCTGTACTTGGAATTCGCTCACATACAAACCCCTCTCCCACCGTGAGAGGGGGGGCGCTGGCGTGCCTCTGGATTCCTGACGAGTCGGGAATGACGGTTTCTGCACAACGGGCGGAGCAAGCGCCGCCCCTACGGCGGTACTAAGCGGGACAACGCGTCTCCACGGATTCCCTTCTCCCGGGCGGGAGAAGGTGCAGGATGAGGGTAGTCCTTCGAAAGAAGGACGGGCCGAGCGCGTTAACTGACGAACTCGCTTTGAACTAAGCGGCCTCGAGCCTTCTTCTCCATCCGGGAGAAGAGGCCCTTAACCCACCACTCCCGGCCGATGCTTCCAGAACTGTGTTGCTCCCTCAAAGGCGTGCGCCAGTTGCAGTAGTTCGAAGTCCGTTCGTGGCGCTGAGACAAGTTGGAGACCTACCGGCAGGCCGTCCGGCGTGAACCCTGCCGGGACCGAGATCGCGGGGCAGGCGACCACGGTGATATCCATGCACGGCCACATCCAGTCGATATATGTCTCCATTTCCACGCCGTTCACCACCGTTGGAAAGGGGATATCCACCGAGAACGGCGGCACGCTCGTCACCGGCAGCGCGAGGAAGTCGTACTCGTCAAAGAACGCAATCATCCGGCCAAACAACTCGGTCCGCATCTCCTCCGCTTTAGCAACGTCCAACGCACTTAAAGCGAGTCCCTCTTCGGCGTTCCAGATCACCGTGTCCTTGAGCAGGTCCCGGTGTTCGATAAGATTCTTCTCCTGCCCGTGTGCGAACGAATACGCACGCAAAACCTGGAATACTGAATCTGACTCTGACAGGTCCGGTTCGGCGTCTTCGACGATGCAGCCGATGTCCTCGAAAACATGCCGCTGGGCGTCCAGAACCTGCGTCTGGACAGGCTCGATGGGGCGACCACCAAGATCCCGGCTCCATGCGATCCGAGTCCCGGCGAAATCTCGCCCCAGCGCGTCGGCGAACCGAGTCGGATCCTCGTGCAACGAGGACGGCACAAGCGGGTCTGGACCGGCTTGCACGGAGAGCTGCAACGCGACGTCGGCGACCGTGCGGCCCATCGGGCCTACTGTGCTCATAGATGTCCACGGCAGAGCGCCGGTGGCGGGCACACGCCCTGGGGATGGTCGCAGGCCAACCACGTTTGACCAGGCCGCCGGATTTCGCAGCGAGCCGCCGAGATCGGTACCGACGGTAGTAGAGAACATGCCGCAGGCCAGTCCCACGCCGGAACCGCCGCTGCTGCCCCCGCATGTGCGTGACGTGTCGTACGGATTGAGCGTCGCCCCGAAAACCTGGTTGAAGGTCTGGGAGCCGGCGCCGAACTCGGGCGTGTTGGTCTTGCCAAGCACGATCGCACCGGCGGATTTCATTCGGCTCACGATGCCCGCGTCGGCGTCCGGGACGTTATCGGCAAAGATCGGGGAGCCCATCGTCGTCCGGATGCCTTTAGTTGCGACAAGGTCCTTGATCCCGGCGGGCAGTCCATGCAGCGGTCCAAGCTCGTCGCCACGCGCCTGACTTCGATCCGCCTCCTCAGCACCGGCAAGCGCCTCGTCAGCTACCAGCGTTACCACCGCGTTGACGGTCGGATTCACGCGTTCGATCTGGTCGAGATGCGCCTGCATCAGCTCGACGGCGGAAATGTCACCGTCCCGCACCAAGCGTGCCTGCTCGGTCGCCGGCGTGAAGCAGATGTCGCTATCGGGCATGTGTCGGGACTCCTTGCGGTAATTAGTGAAACCGGCGGCATCGTACCAGTGGAGCGGGTCGCATTCCCTAATTGTTTGGCGAGTTAGTCAGCCGATGCAGACTCGGACAATGGGGTGTCCCCGACACCAGAAGGACCGAGATAAGCGCCGCGGGCGGGACGAATCGGTCGTCTTGCGAACAGGATCAATCCTGCCCCGATAAAGCAGGTGGTTGCCGTTAGCAAGAACGCCCATTTGTAGGTCCCCTGGATGTCAAAGGCCAGGCCCACAAGGACCGGAGTGGCCGTCATCCCGATGATCATCGGAAAGCTGGACATCCCGAGAATGGAGCCGAAGTAGCGACTTCCAAAGTAGTCGCCCCTGAGCGCATGTAGCACCGGCGTTCGACTGCCGAATCCGACGCCCCACATGACGGCAAAGGCGACCGCCCCCATGTAGCTGGATGCGTAGGCAAGCACGATCATCGAACTGGCCTGCAAGAGCATGCTAACCGCAAGCATGTAGCGTTTGTCCAATCGGTCTCCGAACAACCCCCCGACAAGTTGCGCGAAGAAAGCAAATCCCACAAATATCGGGATAACACCAGCCGCCATGATGTCGGAGATGCCGATGTCGGTCAGGTGGAGAACGAGGTGTGCAGAGACCGCCGCCGTGGAGAGGTTGGCAAGCGTGTGGGTTATCGATATGACCCAGAAAGACCTCGCGTGCAACGCCTCGCGGAGGGTGAACGAACCGTCATCGATAACGACTTTTGAGTCGCCTGAATCCGCCAACGGTGTGTCACTCGGACGGATTCCGCGCCGGGACATCGCCCAGAAGAACGCTGGCGCAAGCACGATCCCTGCGACGCCGATGGAGATCATCGTCGCCTCGAACCCGTGGTGCTTGATACCCCACGAGATCGCCGGGACCATGAAACCACCGATACTGCTTCCGGCCAGAACGATGGCTATCCCGGTGGAACGGCGTGAAGGCAACCATTTGGCGACCGCAACCGTGGCGGGCACGAATCCGCCCGCAGAGAATCCCAGCGACAGGATGAAGTAGGCGACGTAGTAGATGATCGGGCTGTCACCCATTTGCGACAGCATTATGAAGCCAAGACCGCCAACGATGAGCCCGACCAGCATCATCCAGGCGGCGCCAATTCGGTCAGCCAGGTAGCCCTCAATAGGACCAAGCATCGCTCCGCCGAACCGTCCGAACGTCCCCACACCCGATACGAGTGTGCGGCTCCAGCCGGTCTGAGCTTCCACGGCGGCGAAGATGACGCTCTGCGCATGGAAGGTGGGGCCGGACGTCAACGCCATGTTGAACGATCCGGCTATCGCGATCCACCAGCCGTAGCTGGTTGAGCGAACCCTGGTTGTCAGACGGTTCATTTAAGAGCTCTCAAATGACTGCCCGGAGCAAATGCTCTCGACACCCTGTGATTCGCCTGCTTTTCGATCATGATCGCGTTAGTAAATTTGACCACATATATGTTGGCACGGAACCGACCTCGTTACGAGTAGGACGCGGTGTCACTCTGGCTTCACCCAAAAACGACGTGGTACATTCCGGCCCTGACCGAAACGGGTTGTCGGGGATCCACTCTCAACGCAGGCAACACAGGCGCCATTGGAGGAACAGATGAGACTTGAAGGCAAAGTCGCGATCGTGAGCGGTGGTGCTTCGGGAATTGGCGAGGCGACATCACGACTGTTCGCCAGAGAAGGTGCCCGTGTGGTGATCGCCGACGTTAACGACGAGCTAGGTAGCGCGGTGGAGTCCGACATCCGGAACGGCGGTGGAGACGCCGCCTACCTGAGACTGGATGTCCCGGACGAGGGCCAGTGGCAAAGCGTTGTGGTCGAAACGGTCGACAGGTACGGCAGGCTGGGACGCCGTGATGGCCGTGAACTCCAAAGGCGTATTTCTTGGGACCAAGCACGCGATCCCAGAAATGAGAAAAGTTGGCGGCGGGTCTGTCATAAACATCTCGTCGGTCTACGGCAACGTGGGCAGCAGGGGAGGGACCGCGTACCACGCGTCCAAGGGCGCGGTCAGGACGTTCTCTAAGGCCGCCGCAATTCAGTACGCGGACGAGCAGATTCGCGTCAACTCGGTACACCCCGGGTTTGTAGACACGCCGATGACCAAAGCGATGGACGCACAGCCGGGAGTGCATGATGAGCGTGTCGGCAAAACGCCACTCGGCCGGATGGGCATGCCGGAAGATATCGCCTTCGGGATCCTGTATCTGGCCTCTGACGAATCCAGTTTTGTGACGGGAAGCGAGCTGATAATCGATGGCGGCATGACGGCCCAGTAGGTGAGTTCCGGGATATTCGGGATCAGGGTCCGGCCCAATAACAAGTCCATGCGAAAACGCCCCCGAAGTATTCGGGGGCGTTTTCAGTTAACTCAGTCAGAAGGGCTGGCGACTAGAATTCGCTTTCGCTCGCTTTGCCGCTCTTGAGCCTTCCCGTGTCCTCCAGGTAGGCGAGCATCGCAATTGACCCGGGCGTGGGCCATTGGCTGCTGCTGGAGTCGCATCTTGGAGAAGATGCTGCCGATGTGCCGTTCAACGGTCCTCGGCTGGATAAACAGTTCTTCATCGCCCTGTCTCCTGTGACCATCTGCGACGACATTTCTCCCACTTTAGGTGGCTCGATAGCCGCAACGCGTAATGAAGGTGCGATCAACCGGGCAGAAATTTCAAGCAGTTCGGCGAGGTCGAACTCGACAACCTCGCCCGATGCCGTTTTGGCGAATTCCCACATGTCTCTGGCGAGACTGCGAGCGTTTTCGCCGGCGCTCTCTATCATTTTCAGATATTCCACGACCCCGTTCTGGGCGGCCGCGTCATCAGACTCCAATTTTTCTCGTGCCAGCTGAGTAAAACCAAGCACGACACCGACAGGCCCGTTCAGGTCGTGAGCCAGACCCGCGGCAACTCGACCGACCAGCTCCATACGCGTGCTCATTTCTGACACTGCGTTGTCACCTTCGCCGGTCGTTGTGACGCCGTCATGGCTAACCTTTTCAGCGATTTGCAAACGCGCTCCGGACTTGATCGTTCAACTACCGAGTCTCTTTTATCAGTCAAGTAGGGGAACACCGACCATTCGATGACGGTTCACCGGTGTCCTTCTCTACTCACCCTACGTAAGCCCCAGCATGGGGATCAAGTGAGTGGTACGTGGGTAGTACGTGTGGGTTATCACACATACCGTGGATAAACGGTGCCGGAGCCACCGCCGTTTATCAGACTGGTTCTACGATGGGTCTACCCACATCAGGCCCGCCGAAGTTGGCATCCCCAGTACTTGCCATGTGGCGTTTCAATTCCGCCTCGACCCCGAGAATCCTTCCGACGGTCCACGAGACATCAAACAGCCTTGCCTGGTACACCTCACGCCTGGCCGCCGTAAGCCGGCCCTGGGGCGCGATGACGGTTGTGAGCACGTCGTTGATCGAGTGACTTGAGGTGTCGTCCTCGATATTACCGTGGTCCGACGTGATGACGACGTGATATCCAAAATCCCGGGCCACCGTCACGATGCGAGCAAGTGCGATGTCTACCGCCTCGTACGCCGCCACCGCGGCCTCGAAATGACGCGGCAGCAAGTGTCCGAGCATGTCCGTGCTGGCCAGGTTGGCGCAGATCAGCGGGTAGCGTCGTGCCGACATCGCTTCTACAAGGTGGTTTGTGATTTCAACGGTCCGCATCGAAGGCACTTTGTAGACATCGGAGTCGTTGACGACGCCTTCCTGTTCGCCAAGCGACGGAACGATATGCCGGATCTCGCAGTTGGAGGTTGCCGGGTCCTCTCGACGCCCGCGAATGAAGTAGCCCATGTGCAGTGCTTTGACGGATTCACCAACCAGCAGGTACTGGTCGTCGGGCGCGAAAGACGGGAACAGCGAAAGCAGGTTGTCTCTGTGGGGCCTGTTTGGAAACGCCGCCTTTACCCCGTAACGCGTGCCCAGCTCGGGGTGGTAATCCGCCAGTCCACAGATATCCAGATTCAGATCTGAGCGCATCCACTCAAAGGTCCAGTTTCGGCCCCGCGAGTTTGATTCCCTGGTGAGTAAGTTGCGTGCGCCCGCGAGCGCCGCGATCTTTGCACGCTGACGGTCTGCCCTGAAGTTCAGATCAACGAACGAGTCACCGGGACCGATGCGTGCGGCTTGAGCGTCTCCGTGAAGCACCGCCATAGCCGGGACATCGCCATCGACGAAACCATCCCTGTGCAACCGTGTCAGCGTACGTTTCAGGCCCCCGAACCCCTTCACGGTATCGGTGTCACCCCCGGTCATGGACAGATAGTCCGCCCGAACATTTGGCTCGCGATAGTCGCGATCCATGGCCTGATTTCGGCCGATAATCCAAGCGAGGGATCGCTCTGCGCCGTATCGCCTCAACAACTCTTGAAGGCGTTCGACATATCCGCCACCTGTTTCGCCGTCCGCATTCGTCGGGGATGTCATGGAGGATGTGTCGGGCGAGTCGCGGCCATCCAGAATTGCCTGCATATGCACAAGCCGGGGATCAGCGTTGTGGACTTCAAACACCAGGCGCAGGAACGCCTCAAGATGATTCCAGGCCGAGTGCACCCGGCCATCGGTACCGCCTACTCCGGACAGCAGGTACGTGAAATTCAGAGGCCGGCGGTCGGCAACGGCGCGAGACACGATGCCGGCAAGCTCCGTATTTCTGAAGAAACTACCGTTGTTGATAGATTCCGTTATCTCCATCGGTAGTTGCGGCGCCAACCTCAGGTTCGTAATTTGTTGGTGGCCCGTATCGGAATTGCCCTGAACAGGCGGGTCGACGTCTTCAAAACCAGCCCACCGACCTGAAGCGCTTGTAGGAATGGTGAGGTTTGAATTTCTAATCTCGGCAAGGTGGCGCGCGTTCGCTGCGATAGGTACGTAGTGCATCCGAAGGGCCTGCGCTCGGACAACCTCCGCCACCTTTTCCATAACGTCTGTGCCGGCGGACGCTGCGGTCAGAGCCTCAAGCGTCTTTAACCTGGTGTTAGCTTCGTCGAATACGGCGTTCTCTGGCAGGTTCTCCGCCGCCACCGGGATAAGGGCGTCCATGGCCAGGTATTCTGGATCCCGATTTATCGAATCCGGGTTGCGTTGTAACACCGAATCCGCCTGCGTGAGTAACAAAGAGGAGACATTTGAAGGAAGGTTCTTCCAGGCCTGCTCCTTGATGAGGGCGAGACGGTCCCGGCTGTATCCAAGGCCATCAAGCACGATGAGCAGTACTCGGCGATCAGGCAATCAGGACCCCCCGGACTTCCCCACGAATCGGGGATAGTTGAGCGCAATATATGGTTAACTAAAACTGAATGGCGATGTGCCACAGTAGCCCGGCATGCTCGCAGGACTGCGACAATCCAGGTCCCTGGCCAGGTCCCTGACAATCAGGAATAACTACCGGCGCCACGTGACCACTCATAATAACGACCTCATGGTCGATCCGATCCATGATTATTTGTGCCCCGCTGACGTAGTGAGGAGACGAGATGCCCCGACGGGATCCAAGCGCGTTCACCAGTACCGCGAAACGCCCTGTGAACTTCGACAGTTTCTGGTTTGACACTCTCGCAGAACTGGCCTCTGTGCCGCCCAACGCGGCTTTCACGAAAGATGAATTGCGGTCCGACGACGCTGTCGAAGTTTTTGATGTCCGGTACGACAGCTATGGCGGAATGCGCATCGCCGGATGGTACGCACGACCGGCTGGTCGCGATGCACAGATGCCGGGATTGCTGACTGTTCCCGGTTACGTAAGCGAACCGAAAATCCCAAAGGACTGGGCTCGCCGCGGATACGCGACGTTCAGTGCCGCGCCACGCGGGAAGTTGCGCTCAAACTCGGAGTTCGATCCGGGATACCCGGGCCTCCTGACGCACAACATCACGGATCGGGATAACTACGCATATCGCGGCTTCTACATGGACGCCCTGCGCGCCTTTGACATTCTTGCGGCGCTCCCGGAGGTGGATCAACAGCGGGTCGGCGTGACCGGATCAAGCCAGGGAGGTGCGCTGACCCTGCTGATATCTGCGTTGCGCGTGAATTCGGTTGCGGCGGCCGCAGCGGGCGCGCCCTACCTCTGCTCGTACATGGATGCCGCCTTGCTCACACACTCATACCCGTACCAAGAAATTAATGAGTACCTGAAGATCAACCCGGAACAGGAGGCAGAGGTCCGGGAGGTTCTGAACTACTACGACATCCACCATTTCGCGTCCGCGATCCGGGCTCCTATCGTCGTGAATATCGGCCTGCAGGATGACGTTTGTCCTCCTGAGACCGGTTTTGCCGTGTTCGGACAGATCGGTAGCTCGGACAAAAAGTTGTATCCGTACGACAAATGTGGTCACGACGCAGGCGCAACCGCCGGCCACAACGAGATTGTCGAGGATTTTCTGTCACTTCGGTTGAAGCCCATAGCTGTTTCGGACGATGCGCTCAGAATCGTGCCTGATTCGGCTGCCGTGGCGGACGAAGTGTTTTCAAAGTTCTGGAGCGACGTGGACAGTGAGGTGAGGGGACTTTCATTTGGAGATGTGACGCTTGATCCGTTGCCATTGCGTTCCACCGAAGGTTCCACGATGTACACACTCCGCCTCCCGTCCATCGGCGATGGCGGGGTGTTCGGCTACTTCTCGGTCCCGGTGGGTGACGGACCATTCCCGGGCTTGTTGGAAGCGCCTGGATACGCGAGCGTCGTGCATATATCGCCTTACGAGCGAAGGCAGCGATACGCCGTGCTGACTCTTGTGCACCGAGGACAGCGGTTGGCAGACGAGGAGTACGCGGCGGAGTATCCGGGACTACTTACGGATGGAATCGAGGACAGTTCCACCTACCGGTACAGGGGCATCATCGCCGACGTGCTTACGGGTCTCGACTGGCTCACCGGCCGACCGGAAGTAGACGCCGGGAAGCTCGGGCTCGCCGGCAGTGAATCAGGTCTGATTGCGGCATCGATGCGATCGGACGCAGTGAAAGCAGTGCTACTTTCCGCCCCGCTGATCTTGCGTGGCGCTAACGGTAGGAATTCATGGCCGAACGATTATCCGCTTGAGGAGTTGAACGACTTCGCCCGATCGCATCCTGACAGTTCAGGGAAGGTTTCGGAGACGCTCATATTCTTCGACCCGATCAGTTTCGTACCGGAATACAGCGGCGAAGTGTTGGTGGCATGCCCCCAGTGGGACAAAGACATCGCATCTCCGATTATCTCGAGGCTCGGTGGCTCAGGGGAGTTGTACCTGAACACCGGACGCGGTCATGCCGATCATTCGTATACAGAGTCCTGGTTGGAAGAACGGCTTACGGAGTAGCCGCCACGAACTTTTTCAACTGCAGGTCATAGGGCAACGAATCGATGTCTAACCCCCCTGAAAACAGCCAGCCCCCGGGTAGCTCAACGGCGTCAGTATAGGTTTTGCCCGGATCGTACTCGGCCGCATCATCCAGACACCGATCACGCCAGGCGCTCTCGGATTCTCCGCCCTGGTTGGGACAGGGGAGCATGGCTGCGGTACCAGCGACAGCCCCGGATCGGTCGAAATAGATGATGTCCAACGGGACGTAAGTGTTGAACATCCAGAACGGTCCCGAAGCGAGTCCGTTGAACTCGAACAGCATCCCGGTTCCGTCTGGCATATCTGACCGGCACATCAGCCCGCGTGACTGGGAACCGGGCTCGTCGGCGACCTCGACGTCAACCATCGTCGTTACGCCGCCGCTTAGGAGGCCAATCCTTGCTTGCCTGAGCGGCTCTTCGGTCAGGCGTCTGGAAATGGATTCACACCCCGGCGTGTTCACAAAGCCATCTATCCCGCCGGCTGAGCACGCAGCAATGGTCAGCAGTGCGAACAGAACTACCCGCCTCACTGGAGTGCCCCGGTGCTACATTTGTGCGCCCGCCTTTGTGTTGCGGCGCGCCTGATGATGCAGTACGGCCAGGGGATTCTGGCGTGTGAGCGATCTATCGATGGAGACGACATGGTTGAACTGAAAAAAGTCCTGATTACCGGCGGCGCCGGCCTCATAGGTGAGGTCCTGCGTGAGCGTCTCTCGGATCGGTACAGCTTATCTTCGCTTGACCTCAAAGAGGCGGAAGGGATTCCGTCGTTCGTAGGCAATCTTTCGGACCTGGACGCCATCATCCCGGCGTTTGAGGATCAGCACACCGTCGTCCACCTCGCCGCAGATCGCCGGGCCTACAGCAACTGGTCGTCCACGCTAGATAACAACATTATTGCCACATACAACGTTTTTGAGGCGGCGAAGCGTGCCGGCGTAAAACGGGTGGTGTTCGCCAGTTCCAACCACTCACAGGGCGGTTTCTATCTGGACGATCCATGGAAGAAGATCGCAGAAGGGCGGTTCGATGAGCTCGAACCGGGGTACCGATTGGTAAACGAGGATGACCGCATCCGGCCGGACGGCTACTACGGCGTGTCAAAGGCGTTCGGCGAGGCGCTGGGCAGTTACTACGACGATTATCACGGCCTGAACTCGATCCACCTGCGCATCGGCTGGGTGTTATCTGACGACGACCCGAGTTTCTCGCCATTCGCACTATCGCTCTGGCTGAGTCACCGTGACACGGCGCAGGCCGTAGCGAAGGCGATCGACGCCCCGGATTCATTGCGCTACGCCGTCACGTACGTCACATCGGACAACAAGTGGAAGATCTTTTCTATAGATCGAGCCCGGGAAATTCTGGGATACGAACCTGAGGACGCAGCGGGCGGTGAATGGGAAGATCGGGACCCGCCGCTCCGGGATCAGTAACGCCCTAGAGCGAACTTCGGCCTGATTTCTCCGCCCAGCGACGAATCTCGTCCTCGTCGAACTCCAACCCCAGGCCCGGGCCGGTTGGGACGGCGATGTGGCCGTCCACCACCTCCAGAGGCGTCTTGAGGATCGGTCGGTCGTCACGGATCGATACAGGCTCGATGTTGTACTCCTGGGCGTACGGAACATCGTTGCGGGTCGCGATCCAGTGAAGATGTGCTGCCGTCGAGATGATGGGCTGGGTGTTGTGGACCGTCATGGGCACGCCAAAAGCGTTCGCCACGTTGCCTATTTTGATCAGCTCCGATATGCCGCCGATCTTGACCACGTCCGGCTGCAAGATATCCGGCCGTCCATTCAGGATCAGATCACGCATCATCCAGCGGTTATAGGCGTTTTCGCCCGAGGCGATCGGGATGGTCAGGGCGTCCGCCACCTTCGCCAGACCGGCGAGGTCATGAAGCGCCACAGGCTCTTCAAAGTGGAACACGCCATAGTCTTCAAGCTGCTTGCCGATCTCGATAGAGTGGTGCACCGAGTAAGCGCTGTTTACATCGACGAGGATGTCGAAATCATCCCCGGTCGCGGCACGCATCTCCCGCACCGACTCCACGGTTTCGTCGGCCGGATGATCGATGGCACCGGGCACTGCGGAGTGCATCTTGTACCCGGTGAACCCGCGTTCCTGGAACCCGGCCGCCCTCTTTGCCTCGTCGACCGGAGACAGATCGCGGAGCAGTGAACTGGCGTACACCCGGATCTTCTCCCGCCCGGGTCTCATGCCACCGAGCAGTTCATATATCGGCACACCAAGCGCCTTGCCCTTGATATCCCAGAGAGCGATGTCTATGCCGGAAGCCGCAGTCATAAGGGCGCCGGGAGGGCCGCTTACCGATCCCGCTTTCAGCATCAAGTCAAAGATCATTTCCGTCTGAAAGGGATCTTTGCCTATCACGAGCGGGCGGAACACCGTATAGATCGCAGCGCGTGACACCTCAGGCGAACGCCGGAAACACTCCCCGTACCCTGTGATCCCCTCATCGGTGCTAACGATCACGAACGGATAGTCGCCGTCCAACACCAGGCACTCAACGTCAGTGATCTTCAACCGTATCTCCCGTGACGGGCTTCAGCCGGCCCAGCTATTCGAGGTCATTCGTGGTTATTCGTCTTCTGCGTTGCTCGTGGTCCAGGAGCTTGACTGCCTTGGCGGCACGGCGTCGCGCATCTCCGCCGGCAAGGTGAACTCGATGTCCTCACTCGCAAGACCGAGGTGTGTTATCTCGTCCGGTTCAAGGGCATCGCACACCGCCTGCACAAGCGACTCGGGCGTCGATGCGCCGCTGCTGACGCCGACCCGAGAAACGCCGTCAAACCAACTTTGATCCAGTTCATCCGGTCCGTTGATGAGATATGAGGGAACGCCGGCGCGCTCGGCAACTTCCCGGAGTCTTCGGCAGTTTGAGCTCGTCTGGGAACCCACGACCAGGACCACCTCCACCATCGCCGCCAGTTCTTTGACCGCGGACTGGCGATTGGTCGTGGCGTAGCAGATGTCGTTTCGTATGGTCACGTTACTGAATTTGGAACTGATGCGGTCAACCATCGCGGCTGTGTCGTCCACCGAGAGAGTTGTCTGCGTCAAAACGGCGACTTCCGTGTCGCTATCCCAGTTGGGGGGCTGTGGGTCCTCTTGATCGTCCATAAGCGCCATCTCGCCCTGGCCGGTCGTTCCCTTGACCTCCTGGTGTCCACGATGCCCCACGAGGATGATCTTTTTACCCTCGTTCAAGTACTTTTTGGCCTCATTGTGGACGCGCGTTACGAGTGGACATGTGGCGTCAACCACGCGCAGAGAGAGTTTCTCGGCGGCCTCGAAATCGGATGGCGGGGAGCCATGTGCTGAGAAGACGACGATCGAGCCTTCAGGGATTTGGTCGACCGTTTCGACGGTGATCGCGCCCTGGGCTTCAAGATCGGCGACGACGTGCGGGTTGTGGACGATTTCGTGCTTAACGTAGACTGGTTTTCCGTAGCGTTGGAGCGCGATCTCTACGATGTCTACGGCGCGTACGACTCCGGCACAAAAGCCTCGTGGAGCGGCGAGAAATACCTTCAAATTATTTCGTCCCTGGCAAATTACTTCGTCCTTGGAATGGCCCATCAACTCCGGGTGTCATGAGGGAGTCGCCAGGCCTGCTCAGCTCAGTACTGAACCAGACCGTCTGATGGTCGGTGCGAGGAATTATACGTAGAAATAGTTCATGTACGCCCGTTTCAACTCAAGCCCGTTCTCGCCCGAGAGAGGCCGTTGCCCGCCTGGCGCAGCGGATAGATGGAGAGTACGAGAAGCGTCACGATGCCAATTATCAGGGCGTCATACCCCCAATTCTCCGATTGTTTCTTCAGGGCATCAATGCCAAACCCGGATAGCCGTGCGAGTCCGGTACCGGCCAGAGTGGAAAAGGCAGTCAGCCCAAGTGATCGTGCGGCGTTTTTTCTTGGCACCAGCTCAGTGATCAGCGCCCATCCACCGCTCAAGAACAACAGTAGTCCGGCGGCGATGGCTATCACGATTGATGATCCGTACAGCACACGCATCCGGCCAAGCCGGTCCAATATCTTGCCGGCGGGGTAGACAGCGATGGCCGCTCCTAGTGCGATCGTCAACGTGAGAGCGGCGGCGCCGGCGGCAGGGTTGTCGAGCCCAACTTTGTCCCCGATGAAGAACAGGGCGAATATCTGCATGGCGGTCAACGCACCGACGATCATCGCCATCGCGATAAGAAACCAGTAGTAGCCCTTCATATCGTAATAAGCGGTCTGAGATTCATCGGCCGTATCCGCGACGGGCGTCACCGGCTCCACGTTTTCCGGTGTGACAATCTCCTTAACGTCCCGTACGCGGGCGCAGCGAACCAAAGGTCCATAACGTCGTAAGCGCGAGGATGGAGATCACGAGGGCTATCGACGCCCAGTACCAGCCGGACGGGCCGTCACCGGTCCCGGACCTGCTCATGAGAAGCATCACCAGGACCGTGATGAACCCTCCGCCGACTACGCGTGCCAGGTTGAGCGCCCCTGCCCCTGCCC
>Ga0114999_10000516_pt1 | contig 57748 bp, 62 predicted proteins | sample ArcticOcean_MG_C_3_FD_89820 | JGI IMG/M metagenome (GOLD analysis project Ga0114999, IMG submission 89820) | Marine microbial communities from western Arctic Ocean - ArcticOcean_MG_CB8_126 | ecosystem: Environmental > Aquatic > Marine > Oceanic | place: Arctic Ocean: Canada Basin | collected...
GGGGAGCGGCCTCTGGCGGTCTGTACGGTGGCGATTGCGTCGGTGGTGCTGGTGGTGGCTTCGTGGGTACTGGTGGTCCAGGTGGTGCTGGTGGTGCTGGTGGTGGAGGGGGCGGAGGCGGGGATGGTTTGCTACCCTCGTCAGCCATGATATCGAGCGTAGGAGAGGCGGGTTCCCTTTGAAAGAATCGGGGAGTGGTTCGTCTCAGGCGGGGTAGGCCACCAAAGAGTGTGCTTGCATTGGGGCTATTGCCTCCCTGGCACCAAGTCCGACTAGTTCAATCAGAAATAGGGCTCCTAGAACGATGGCTCCTGATTCTTCACAAAGCCTTGCGCATGCTGAGATTGTCCCTCCAGTTGCTAGCAGATCGTCGATGATGAGTACTTTCTGGCCGGGTTCGATAGCGTCTTCGTGCATCTCAAGGGCATTCGAGCCGTACTCAAGCGAGTACTCGACCCTCCGTGAGGGTGCTGGTAGCTTGCCCGGCTTCCTGATTGGGACAAAACCGCATCCAAGCCTATCAGCCAATAGCGGGCCGAAGATGAAGCCCCGAGCCTCCGGGCCGACTACTACATCCGGTCGCCAACCCAATTGATTGAGGTCCTCGACGAACTGATCGGTAATGGAAGAAACCAGACCAGGTTTGCCGAGGACCGGTGTGATGTCTCGGAACATGACCCCTTCTATGGGGAAGTCCGGTACGGTCCTAATTGCGTTCTCGAGTCTATGCGTCAAGTCGTTGGACATGCTCACATCTCCTATGGGTTCGAAACCGCCCGGTTTCCCAGGGTTAATTTCGGTTTTTTTACTCAGTCTATGGTTACGGTTCCGTAGAACAGGACCATCGCTATTGCGAGTACCCACATCACTATACTGATGTCCTTGTGCTTGCCTGAAAGAGCATTGATAGACACGTAAGTGATGATTCCCCAAGCTATTCCAGCGGCGATCGAGTATGTGAATGGCATCATTACCATGGTCACGAAGGCTGGGATTGATATCCCTATGTCAGACCAGTCGATGTCTACTGCCTGCCTCATCATCATCGCACCGATGATGACTAGAGCGGGTGCTGCTGCGAAGGTCGGAATCTGCTTGAAGAGTCCCGCAAGGAGCAGTCCGGAGAGCATCAGCACACCGACTGTGACTGCAGTTAGGCCGGTTTTCCCTCCTTCCTCGACTCCGGCTGCGGACTCGATGTAGGTGGTCGTAGTGCTGGTTCCGAATGCGGCGCCGATGATGGTGGCTCCGGCGTCGGCCATGAAAGCCTCATCAGAATTGTGAAGCTCGTCGTTCTCATCTACGTATCCTGCTTGGCGGCCAACGGAGTATAGCGTTCCTGCCGTGTCAAAGATGTCCACGAAAAGGAAGGCAACCATCACCATGAAGAAGTCTGCATAGGAGACGCCGTCGCCGAGGTCTCCTAATCCCTTGTCACCTAAGGCAGCTAGGAAGGACTCGTCGGGGAAGTTTGCCACATCGAGAAGGTTTGCTGCAGAGAATGTTACCTCTGCAGTGTTCCAATCGGTTACATTGTAGGTATCCACGACTGGTTGATCCAAGGCTCCTAGAATCCATGCAATTACACTGGTTCCAAGGATTCCGTAGGCTATCGCGCCCTTGATCCCTTTAGCCATCATCGCAGTTATTGCGATTAGGCAGAGCATGGCCCAAAGTTCTCCATTACCGAGATTGATGCCGTCCAACTCGTGTGTTAGCTGAACTAGGGTCGCACCGTCGTCTACTATCCAACCCATTTCCCTGAGGCCAATTATTGCCAGGAACATCCCGATTCCTGCCCCTGTGGCGATCTTCAGGTCCTTCGGAATCGCGTTAATCATCGCGGTCCTAGCTCCAACCTGCGGGAGTGAGAGGATGAGGAATAAAATTCCCTCAATGAAGACGGCGAAGAGCGCCATCTCCCAACCAATCCCATTTTCTCCTAGGACGATGGTGAACGCAAAGTATGCGTTCAGACCCATGCCCGGAGCCAAGGCGAACGGTAGGTTCGCCCACAATCCCATGATGACACAGCCCACGAACGCAGCAACGGCAGTCGCAAACAGTGCATCATCGAAAGGTATTCCAATAGGGCCTGATGTTTCAGTTGCTGTGAACCCAAGTTCCAGCATATCTGGGTTTACGAACAAAATGTACGCCATCGTGAGGAACGTGGTAAGACCAGCCCTCAACTCTCCCTCAAAGGAACTACCTTTCTCTGTATATCCAAAGTAGTCATCCAATTGTTTTACTTCCATTTTTACACCTTCTTTTCTTTTGTAGTGGTGAGTAATCACTCACCTAGTTGGTCGAGTGACACCACGGCTTATGTATAATACGCGAAAATATCCAATATCTGAACTTGAGATGAGATTTAGAAAATCTCCAGAGTGTCGTTATTCGATGGAATATGGACCTTTGTTTCCTGTCCAATATCTTCGGCCAGAGCTTTGGCTGCTGATTCGTCAGCATGGAATATTACCACATGAGAAGGGTTGCAGTCGCTGGCGAATTTACAGAGGGAGGGATGATCGGCGTGGTTGGAGAGATCGAACTTGTCTATCTCTAGGGGGATTCTGGTCTGCTTGCCGAAAATAGGCAGGGAACCGTGCTCTACCAGCCTTCTTCCTCCGGATCCCTCTGCCTGGTAACCAGTCAGCAGGATAGCATTGGAACCATCATGCCTCAGCCTGTTCAGGTACCACAAAGCGGGCCCGCCATCCAGCATTCCACTTGTCGTGACAATCACATCGGCTCCCAGAGCCTTCTTCCTATCGGACTTGCCAGTTACTCTCCTTGACCATCGGAAAGCTGCCTCCATCGCTCGGGAGTCCTGGATGAATTCCGGGCAGCCAAGCCATTCCTTGGTAATCCTCGTCCCCATCCCATCATAGTGGACATCGAGGCTCGGTACCTCTCTGTGGAGGATACGGAGGATGTCTTGCCCCCTCCCTGAAGCGAACGCTGGAACCAAAGCTACGCCCCCTCTGGAGACGACTTCCAGAACCCTAGAGACGAATTTCGCCTCCTCCTCTGCCCTGTCCGGGTGGGTCCTCCCTCCATATGTTCCCTCGAGACAGAGTATATCACAATCCACTGGGGTTGCCTTTGGTGCATTTGGACTGTTCCTTGTATCAATGTCTCCCGTCCATAGGATTGTTGCATCTGGTGTCCGAATCTCAATCATGGCAGCGCCGGGGATGTGGCCAGCGGGGTGGAGTTTGCATTTCCATTCGCCCACATCGAACCACGTGTCGAACTGGTGAGGAATCCATGAGTCGAGTGCGACCTCCATGTCTCTCTTGTCCCAGGCAAGTGGATATCCTTCGATGTCGGAGACTTTGTAGGTGTCAGCCCACATTATTTCCGAAACGGCTGCAGTGAGGTCAGTGCCATGGAGCATCGTCCCATGGGTTGTAAGCCATGGAGCCATCCCAATGTGATCTATGTGGGCATGGGTCATTATGGCATGTTTCACCGGTGGGGCTTCGGAGGGATATTTTGGGGGTTTTGTTGGAGCTAGACCGTAGTCGATGAGAATTCTGGTACCAGCACTGTCCTCTATGATGCAGCCTACGTTCCCTACTTCTTTTGCGCCTCCTAGAAAATGTAGCCTTATTCCTTTGTTGGGAGGGGTTTCCGGATATGATGAGGATGATCCCGCTGTGTAGAGTACCACGAAATTTGTTCGGAGGAAGGGGGGATATGAATGGCACCCCCCCAACCCCCCTATTTCCTTTGAAAACAATGAGATCATAAATGGGAGATGTAACAATTCATTCAGAGTATTGTGTAATTATTATAGAATGTAAACTGAAGACCTTCAAATGGCTGTCTTTACCATAAAAAAATAAGATAATAATTCTTTATTTTCGCTGGAAGACTTTCCCTATAGTGGAAACATAGGGGTTGGGGGGTAAGTTTGAGATGGGACTCTCCATGCCCAGCAACGTGGCCAGACAGATTAACACAATTTTCATCGTCGATGAAGATCGTTGCTTCGGTTGCGCCGCATGCGTTGGCCTATGCCCGGTAGATGCCCTTTCTCTCGAAGGCCTTCTAGTCATTGTAGACGAACCAAGTTGTACTCACTGCGAACACTGTATCCCAGCTTGTCCGGTACATGCACTTTCTCTTTTTGGTGAGAAAACAGATCCTGTTCATGGTGTGCTTGCATGACCCAAATTACCATTTTAGGTGACTCTCTTGTCGCTCTTAGCGCTGCTCACCACGTGCTCGATAAAACATCAGAAGCAGATATCCATATCATCACAGAGAGAGCTGAGATTGGCCTGGTCGGGGAGGTACCAGGCCTAACCTCTTCATGGCCCCCATGCTCCCGAAACTGGATTTCAGAAATGGCTTCCCAGACTCCAAACGAAGAATCTACAGCCGTGCGAGGCTCATGGTTCCTCAAAGCACTAGGAATACAACTTTCGAAAAGAGGTTGCATATTTCACCTTAGAACCCGGGTCACAACAACTTCGGAAACCGAGGTACATTTCGTGGGGGCAGGACCAATGGGAAACAGTATGATACCATTTGACTACCTGTTGGATCTCCGGCCAACCGGTCAAAAATCGGCACAATGGCATGGACTCGTCTGCCGGACCGAAGACGCCCCCGAATCCAAACTGTCAGGAAACAGATCTGACGGAACAACAGAGGTCTGGACCAAGGAGGCCCCAAAACGTAACAGGACCACTCTACAGAAGATGACATGGCTAGGGGAGGACCCAGCATCCTTCATTTCCAGAGAAATAGATTCAGGAATGCAACTAGCGCAGACAATTGTTGATACAATAATACACCCCGTTGAACAGTAGGCGAGTAAAATGGGCATAGTCAGTGAATACATGTGCGACAGGACTACCGGCACTAGGCACGCGATTCTCATAGACCCAGCCGATCAGACTCCTGAGGTCGCTGCTAACCGCGCCCTGGCCGCGGCTCATGCCGGCTCCAGCATGATACTGGTAGGAGGGTCTTCTGACACCGACACGGAGAACGTACACGCCACCATTGTCGCAATCAAGGAGGCTCTGGAACTTGTGTCTTGGGCAGCAAGTCAGGACTCAGACGCCGTCGGCGGTGCCGAGGAAATCCCTGTCGTCCTCTTCCCTCAAGGTGCAGCGGCGTTGTCCCCTGCAGCGGACGGAGTCACATTCATGATGCTCATGAACTCGTTGGACCAACGCTTCCTCATCGGGGAGCAGGTGAAAGGAGCCCCTTTCGTCAAAAAGGCAGGCATCGAACCAGTATCAATGGGGTATCTGATTTGCGAGCCTGGGGGAAAGGCCGGCCAGGTTGGCAAGGCAGACCTCATTGGTCCCCTACAAACAGAGAGGGTGGCAGCATATGCCATGGCAGCGCAGTTCCTTGGTTTTAGGCTCTTCTACCTCGAGGCGGGAAGCGGCGCGGAATACCCCGTTAACCCAGATTTGATCAAGACCGCCCGAGAGTCATGTGACCTTCCGATAATAGTTGGAGGGGGTATCAGAGACTCACATGCTGCAAGGGCCGCATCAGAGGCTGGTGCCGATTGGATCATTACAGGCAACATCACAGAGGAGTACGATGACGCCAGTAAGCTTCAGGCAGTTCTGACAGACCTGATTAGCGGCATCACCTGACGAGCAAGACGCAGGCACCCTCATACCCCACAACCCACGGAGGGGCTATCGTGACCGAGGTCATATGCCCCTGCTGCAACTCCGAGATTGGCGTTCAGGGGGACATCGTGGAGGGACACATGCACTATTGTGGTTCCTGCAGAGGAATCCTAGCTAGCGATCGGTGGCTGAATTCAAACACGAGGCAGACCAACCTCAGAAATCTGCGGAAAGCGGTTTTCGACGGCCAACCGGCGGGATTTCACTGCCCCGCATGTCAAGGAGAGATGGTGAAGGGTCCAGTCACGACCAATCAAGGAGCCACAATAGAAGTGGACGGATGTCTGAAGTGTGGCTCTCTATGGTTCGACAACAGGGAGATTGAGTCATTCATCCCCGATATTAGGGAAAAAGCAAATCTCCCAGACGATTCAAACCCCATCCTCCCCGTTATTTCGGGCGGTGTGCATGTCGCGAAGGAGATGATTACGAATCTTTTCGATGCGTTTGGCTCGTTTGCCGGCCGTAAAAAGGATGACTCCGAAGAGTGACACCCACGGTCACGAATCCGAAGCGAGTCGATCTATCTGGACTTCCATATCTAGGACCAGCAGTAAGAGCTCTTCCTCGTTCCTGAGGAGTCTCGCATTCTCCTCTTGCAGCTCAGCTAGTCTGCTAGAATCAGCCTCAGCGCCTTCCCTGCGTGCCTTCTCGTTCTGCACCAGACCCTCTAGCTGCCTGACCCTCGAATCAGCAACGCGGAGCTTCTCCTCCAGGTCGCCTAACACAGCCCCATCGAAGACTCCGCTCCGGGAGACCAACTCCGATTCCCTCACTCTCCGTCTGAGGTTGGCAATCTCTCCCTCCAGTCTGATCATGTCATCCCACCTGGAGACCACTTCATCCACTAGCCTGGCACGAGGAATGTCCGCCAAACGCTCTCGCAGACCCCCCCTCTCGTCCTCCGTTGGGGTGTTCACTGTCATACGAACTCGGAATGAACCAAACCGGCGCTCACTTGAACCTTGAGGAACTAGCCACCCGCTTCGGTTAAATCAGGGCCCTATCTCGGCCGCGCCATGAAGGCATTCAGGGTGCACGGGTCATACAGGGCAGAAAAGAGGAGGAACCAACCATTCTCAGTCGATATTGTAGCGACCGATGAAGATGGCGCCACGGAGAAGATACTCTCAACCTTCGGCAGTAAACACAGAGTCACTAGACGTTTCATCCTGGTAGACAACATCACAGAGATTAATCCCGCAGATTCGACCGCCCCCACAGTTGTAGCCCACTTCGGGTCAACGGAAAAGTCAGCGCCGGCTTCCAAAACAGAGGAAGAGTGACCCAGACTCCGCAAAACCTCCCACGATACTGGGCAATTCTGAAAGGTGACGCGTCCGGAGGCCATTCACATGAAGAAGTGGTTGATGAGGCAATATTGGCGCATTCAGCAGAGCCAGGCAATAATTAGTCTAGGCTTCTGGACGGCCACCATCACTCTCTTGCTATGGCCCTACGTATCGTGGAGATTGGACTCAAACGAGACGCTCCTGCTCATTCCGATGACGTACGTTGGCCTTTTTGGAATCGCAACCTCGGTCCTCACCATTGTTCTTCTAGTCGGTTTCTTCTACGACGTGACCTTCGGCCTGTGGAGGGACCACATCACAGTCAATCAGGAGAGGAACCCATTCACCACATACAAGCTGAACCCGACTTGGGGAATAGTGATTGCACAAACCAACGCAATTCTGAGACGAATAGCACCTGAGGACGAGGAAATACAGAGGTACTGCAAGTTCGTGGATAGGATGTTGGTGTGGAACTCCAAGGAGGAGATTTGGGCCAGAGCCATGTCTTCATGGAAGGAAATTATGGGTGATGAGGACCCCTTCCTCTTCTACCTAGACGAGGAAGCCAGAAAGAACCTGGAAGAAGCAGCTGACAAGCTCGAGGACTTCTAGAGGTTTCCGATGTCGTTCGACCCCAACGAGATAGTCAACATCGCCATTGACGCCGGACAAGCGATAATGGGAGTCTACAACTCTCCCGGGAACATCGAGGTGGAGATAAAGAATGACGACTCTCCTCTGACCAAAGCCGATCTAGCCGCACACGATGTTATCATCCAAGGCCTCGCTTCGGTAGATCCCGACGTGCCGATCGTCTCCGAGGAGGGCAGGGTTGGTAACCCCCTGAATAGCGACCTCGCATGGTTGGTCGACCCACTCGACGGTACAAAGGAATTCATCAAGAGGAACGGGATGTTCACCGTGAACATCGCACTCATGAGGAGGAAGGGAGACAGATGGGATCCCATTTTTGGGGTTGTACATGCCCCAGTGACTCGAACCACTTGGTTCGGCGGCGAGGCAATCTCTGCCACGAGAACCATCGATGCAGTATCAGGAACCATCTCTGTGAATGCCAATACTTCCACACCGGTGCGACTCGTCGCAAGCGGCAGCCACCGTGCGGAAAGAGACGAAAGATTTGCAGAACAAATTGGCAGATACGACCTAGTGAGAATGGGATCCTCTCTCAAGGCATGCATCGTTGCAGATGGATCCGCAGATCTGTATCCGAGATTCGGCCCTACTTCCTGCTGGGACATAGCAGCAGCCCACGCAGTGGTCGAGTCCGCAGGTGGATTCGTCCTGGGCCCAGACTGCCAAACATTGAACTACGACATAGTTGAAGATGTGCTAAATCCATACTTCTTGGTTACTTGCAGTGTCAAATGGAATGAGATTTGGTCCCAGAATCAGGATTAAATGAGCAACCCGGGTCGGCGAGCCGTTCAGGTGTGGTCATGGGTAACAAGGTAGTTTGGCTGATTGGGCTCTCTGGAGCAGGAAAGACGACGATTGCAGAAGCTGCTGCAAAGAGATTCGGCGCAGAACTCCTAGACGGGGACACAATTCGCGATTTTTTCTCCAACAACGACTTCTCGAGGGAAGGAAGGGAGAACCACCTTCTAGGAATTGCAAAGATGGCTACGCTAATGGCCAAACATACTCCAGTGATATGCTCATTCATCACTCCATACGAGGACGTGCGTGAGAGAATACTGGAAATCCTCCCTCAGAGTTCCACTATGGTGCATGTATCAACTTCGCTCGAAGTATGCGAGATCAGGGACATCAAGGGCCTATATGCCAAGGCGCGATCAGGAGAGATTTCCAATTTCACTGGAATTTCAGACCCATTCGACGAGACAAAGTGCGCACACATCATTCTAGATTCAAGCGGCGCTCCGGGCCACACAGTAGACGACATGGTCAGTCAACTCTCGCACCTCTTCGAGAAGTCCAAGGCTGTTTTGCTTCCGGGCCGGTGGCAGCCACTGCACGTGGGCCACGAGTGGCTAATTCAGCAGGAGCTTGACAAGGGAAAGAGAGTCGTCGTCGGCATTCGAGACACCCCCGTCACCGAATCGGATCCATACCCTGCCCATCTCCGCAAGCGCATGATCGAGCACAGGTACGCGGGCGAGGACGTCGAAGCGTGGATAATGCCAGACATCGAGGCCGTGTCATATGGACGCAAGGTCGGATATGAGGTAAGGGAGGCCCAGGATATCCCTGCAGAGGTTTTCGCAGTATCTGCCACAGGAGTCCGAGGCGGCAACAGGGCAAACGTCACAGAACGAGTCATGGAGTTCATGATAGCAGAAGGTATCTGGGACGGAGAGTAGTTTGCTCTCAGACATGGTCAAGGGATTCGCACTAGTCTCCTGTTCTATTTTGCTCCTGCCATTATCCTTGGATTTGATGCAGGACCACGATGACGTTGAGAGCGAATATGAGAGGGAGTGTGACCTCCAGTATCGTGCATTAATTGGTAATGTCAGCACACCCGATTGGGATTATTGTCGCGAATTAGATGCGGACCGGTCTAGGAAGGCTACCTTGTTCATGACTTCATTGGGATTATTCGTACTAACTGGGCTCGTCGGAACGGCCATGGTGTTCCCAAGTAACGAGGACTAGAGATAACAGCGTCAGCGACGCCTTCATTGCACCCCTTGCATCCCGTGGTGTATGACTGAGCCTGACAGGGAAGAGCTTCAGCGTTTGGCCAAACTAGTCGAGGCCAACAGAGAGAGGCTCCAGGCACTCGAACAGCAGATTCGAAACCTCGAGGGGATCAAAATCGAACAGGAGCACGCGATGGAAGCACTCGAATCCATCTCCGAGGATGGAGCCAAGGGCGCGATGGTGCCCCTCGGCGCTGGCGTCCAAATAGTCACAAACATCCCTGCAGAAGCAGGAGCAGTGGTAGACATTGGAAGCAGAGTACAAGCTGAGAAGACGAGACCAGAGGCAATTGAGATACTCAGAAAGAGGAACGAGGAGCTGAATGGAATAATCGTATCAGTCAAGAAGGAACACGAAGAACTTGAAAACCACGTGATTGCACTTGCAAACAGGTTCAATGAGATAGCCAATGGCATCCAAGTCCCTGAGGACGAAACTCCGCAGGAGGCCAAGCAGAGCCAGGCAAACCAGCCAAAGCGTAGACCAAGGAAAAAGAGAGGCACAGAACTCACTCTGGATGATTGAGGACTTTCTATGGGGCTCTTCGATCGCTTTCGCAAGAAGGTCAAGCAGGCCGATGACGATTCGAGCATAATGGCTGAAGAGGGTTCCGAGGAGGCCGATCAAGCAATTGCCGTTAGAGAGGTAACCCTCAGAAGATTGAATCAAACAGTCAATCAACTCGAGGAGCCGTCAGAAAGCGCAAGCGAATGGGACGACTTCGACGATGAAATATCAGATCCATTCTCCGGCCCGACTAACCCCAAGGAGAGGAAGCGAGCCGCTCGTGATCAAGCTACTAAGGAATCTCAGAAGCCTACCGATACGCCGCCGAAAAGAGACTCCATGGACTCGACCACGGGAAGAAGACTGGCGGAGTCGGATTTGAGATTCGAAATCGACCTATCCGAATACCACACTAGCATAGGGGGGATGGTGATTAGCGGAGGTCCCGTATTGGATCGAATTCTCGAGGAGTTGAAGGACGAACTCCTATCGTCTGATATGGGACACGATGCCGCATCGGAACTGATAACCAGCCTACGTTCACACCTAATCGGCTCCAGAGTCAGCCGGAAGGCACCACTTAGCGAAGTGGTGGAAAGAGCCCTAAGGGGGGCCCTTCTGTCTCTCCTCAGAGTTGGCTACTGGGATTTCGACAGGACAATCAAGGATTTCGTAGAAGAGGGTAAACCCGTCGTCATCATGATGGTTGGCGTCAATGGAACTGGCAAGACAACCACTTCCGCAAAGATAGCCAAGAGGTTGGACGACCAAGGATTCGGTGTGGTGCTAGCCGCTGCAGACACCTTCAGGGCAGGGGCGATAGATCAGCTGGCAACCCACGCCGACCGATTGGGAATCAGATGCATCAAGAGTCAGCGTGGAGGGGATTCCGCAGCAGTTGCTAGGGATGCAATCGAAAGTGCCAGAGCCAAGGGTGACGATGTCGTTATCATCGATACATCAGGTAGAATGCAGAACAAGTCAAACCTGATGGAGGAACTGCAGAAGATGCATAGAGTCACCAAACCCCATCTCGTGATTTTCGTTGCCGACGCACTTGCTGGGAACGACGCAGTCACCCAAGCAATGGAGTTCCAGAGAAGACTGGCATTCGATGGAGCGGCACTTTGCAAGCTCGACACAGATGCAAGAGGAGGAGCAGCACTATCGATATCGCATGCCACTGGCCGACCAATCATTTTAGCAGGAACAGGCCAAGGCTACGATGACATGGAGATGTTCGATCCAAACTGGCTTGTAGATCAGATACTTTCGTGAGCCAACAACCACCTCATTCTTGAGTCTCATCCTCTGTGGCAGCACTAGATGACGTCTGAATCCAAGCCGACTGCCCTCATCGTCCATGAGAATCGAATCACTGCAAGTAGGCTGAAGTCGATAATGAGTCAGAAAGGGTGGAATTCCCAGATTTGCGACGATGGAGATAAAGCAGTTGACGAGTACGTTAAGATGAAACCAGACATGGTTTTTATGGGTCTCAACCTACCGACGATGGACGGGCACGTCGCAGCTCTCGAGATCCGTGAGAGTGACTCAAACGCTCGTATAGTCTTCGTAGTTAGCAAATCCAGATTGAATAAGGCAAACGACGCAGCCTACTCTGCGGGGGCCGTCGCCGTGCTGGTGACCCCTCTAACGAGAGCAGACATAGATCAGAAGTGGGTCTTGATGAACAGCCCAGTTCCTGATGCCCCCGGCCTAGCCGACTTGGACGACCTATACCCCGACCTTGAGGAGGAGTCACAAGCTCTTCCGCCCCTTCCCAGCCTTCCGGACCTAGAAGCACCCCCATCTCCGATGATGCCCTTGCCAGAACCTCCCAAACCAAAGAGAAAGAGGACCTCTCTCACAATGCTGATTCTTCTGATTGTTGCATCGATCGGTGTCGGGGCATCATTCTACCTTGGAATACTCGAACTCTAGTCCCTATGGTCTTCCACGAATTCAGCTACTACGCCACTAACTATGCTACTGCCAGTTGGCGCGTCCGTAATGACCTCCACAGACACTCCATCATCGTACAACAGACTCTCATCCAATGCTGATAGCCTCAGTCCAACTCTCCATCTCTTTAGTCCCTCGAAAACCACGTAAGAAGCGACCCCGAAAAGCACCACTGCCGAGCAGCACCATGCTACCATGTCTGCAGCGGCCATCCTATCTCTCCAGTAGAGCTCCCCATGAGGATGAAGCGTACTCCCGTGCCGCTGAGCTCGGATTCTCTGACTTGTGGATTCCAGAGCCGACTATGATAGCGTCAGAACCAGATAGAACAGCTTCAGCAGGATGTCCATACCTCTGTCCGAGAGCACCCTCCTTGGCACTGAGATTTACACCAGGGGTCCAAATCATCCGGCCTTCTCCAACCTTGGAACGTAGAATTTTCAATTCGGATCCAGAACTCCCGTTTCCGATATACCCCATCACATGGGGGGAGGCTCTTCCAATCTCCAGAGTGCTTTCCGTGTATGACTCTTCTAGCAGATTTCCCGAGCTGGACATCTGTGCTAGAAGTAGAACGCCACCAACTCTTTCGACATCGTCCCAAGCTGCGGCAAGCCCGTCGACGACATCCGGGCCACTCACACTGTGGGACGTGACCAAGTCAGCCCAAGATCGAATGTCGTACAAACCCCCCATCTGAGTCTGAGCCACCCTTCCAATGTCTGCGAATTTCCGATCTTCAAACATCATCATTCCCTTGGAACGAGCGGATTCCACCACTCTTCCCCAATCTTCCATGTTGAATTTTTCAACCATGTCCACATGCGTCTTTAGTGCACAAACGTGATCCCCCACATCATCGATTAGCTGCACTATCTCATCGATGCTCGGCAAGTCTGCTGCTAGGACAACCAAAGATTCCTTTTCGCATGCAATCCGCATAAACTCGTGCGACAGAGGATGCGCGCAGTTGGCCCATCTAGCCCCCCAAGCATCCTCGGCTTTCATCCTACAGCCCTATACTCGCCTCTTTGTCAAGTCTTCCCCCTTTTCAGAAATATGAAGCCCCGCCAGCTCCCGCCAGCACTATGCATCCAGCGGCGCTGGTAGGTCTGGGAGGGGCAATCGGGTCGATAGCACGCTGGGGAGTTTCGGAGATTATGCCCTCTGGAACAGGTACAGAAGTGCCTTGGGCCACAATAGCTGTGAACCTCCTAGGGGCCCTTCTCCTAGGCGCACTGATGGCTGCCTCGCTGCAAACCGAGACCCTACTCTTCCTTGGAACCGGATTGTTGGGGGGCTTTACCACCATGTCCACATTCGGATTCGAGACAGTCAGACTTCTCCAGGCCGATAGCAACACTGCAGCAGCAGTATACGTTTCTCTGAATCTCTTGGCACCATTTGCAGCATGGCTCGGGTGGAAATTGAGCGAGGCCTTTCTGGCATAAGGTGACAGCATGTCTTCTGAAACGCAGATCAGACTATTCGAAGTCACAACCAAGGATCTAGATGGCCTACCCGACTCGCGTGGTGAGAGCGTACGATCGATGCTCAAAGCAGATTACGGGATTGAGGTAAACTCGGTCCGAGTCATTCTGGGCTATCAAGTCAAATCCGATATTTCTGACTCTGATGCAGAGACTCTGATCTACGACTTGTTCGCCGACCCTGTAATTGAAATCGGCTCCAAGGGTTCGAGGATGTTAGATGATTTCCCAAACCTCCCGGAGGCAGCAATACAAGTGGGATTCAAACCAGGTGTTACAGATAACTCGGGTCAGGCCGGACTAGATGGCCTGATGACCCTCTTCCCAAATCAATCCTCAGCGAAAGTAGCTACATTCACGACCTATGCTTTCTGGGGCATCCCAGAGGGAATTACACCATCTGAGTTGGCAGTCACCCTCCACAATCCGATGATAGAACGGGCCTCAGTAGCAGGGAGAGATGACTGCTTCAAGGGAGTTTGGCCACTTCTTGAATTCCCCGAGAGGCCTCCTGCGATCTTTCAGGAGCCAGCAACCGTGGATCTGGAGATTAGTGACGACGAGCTGATCGAAATTAGCGAGAGAGGGCTCCTTGCACTGAACCTCAATGAGATGAAGACGATACAAGACCACTACCGTGACCCCATCGTCAGAGCCGATAGAGAGGAGACAGGGCTCCCTCCAGACCGGCCCACAGACGCAGAGCTAGAGTGTCTTGCACAAACATGGTCAGAGCACTGCTCCCACAAGATATTCGCAGCCAGAATAAGACATGTGGACAAGGTGACCGGCGAGGATTCGATAATTGACTCCCTGTTCAAGACTCACATTATGCAACCTACACTCGACATCCAGACAGATGTCGACTGGCTCCTCAGTATCTTCCATGATAACTCTGGAGTCATCTCTTGGAACGACGATTGGAGCGTCTGTATCAAGGCGGAAACTCACAACAGTCCAAGTGCGCTAGATCCCTTTGGGGGTGCCATAACCGGGATAGTCGGAGTGAATCGCGATATTCTCGGTACGGGGCTCGGCGCCAGGCCAATCGCCAATACCGACATATTCTGCTTCGGGCCCCCGGACTACTCGGGGAGTATCCCTCATGGGTTATTCCATCCTTCGAGAGTGTTCAGGGGGGTCCATTCCGGAGTCAGGTCAGGTGGGAACGAGTCTGGAATACCGACGGTGAACGGGGCAATCGTGTTCGATGAGCGGTATATCGGTAAGCCCCTGGTGTTCTGCGGCACCGTTGGAATCATGCCACGTTTGCTGGCGGATGGAAGGGAGAGCCACGTGAAAACTCCCGAGCCTGGAGACGTGGTCTACATGGTCGGTGGCAGGGTTGGCAGCGATGGCATTCACGGTGCAACCTTCTCCAGTTTGGAGCTTACCGAGGAGAGCCCAAGCTCCGCAGTCCAGATCGGCGACCCAATCACCCAGAAGAAGATGCTCGACATGATCCTTGAGGCCAGAGATGCGGGCTTGATCCAGGTCATCACAGACAACGGGGCAGGAGGGCTCTCCAGCAGCGTGGGTGAGATGGCCGAGCTCACTGGCGGCGCAGACCTTGACCTCGGCACAGTCCCCCTGAAGCAGGCGGGACTGTCTTCATGGGAGATTCTGGTTTCTGAGTCCCAAGAGAGGATGACCGTGGGAGTCAGGCCAGAAGACTGCTCGGACTTTGAGGCCCTAGCCATGCTCCACGAGGTGGAGGCGACCGCAGTGGGCTTATTCACCGACTCCGGGGCCTTCGTGGTCCGGCACGGTGAGAACCCAGTCGCCAATCTCCCAATCCACTTCCTCTTCGATGGTTGCCCGCAACTCAATCTCGAGTCTGAGTGGCAACCCCCGGTACATATTCCAGTCGAGACGCCTGACCTAGACGAGGTCGGCATGGGAGCCGTCCTTGGCAGGCTGCTAGCCAGACCAAACGTCGCGAGCAAGGAGTGGTGGGTCCGTTCCTACGATCACGAGGTCATAGCCCAGAGCGTGATAAAACCATTCGGTGGTGTCAACCACGACGCTCCGGGGGATGCAGCAGTCATCGCACCCCTGCAGGGAGGCACACAAGGACTCGTGATTTCGAACGGCATCGCCCCCCGGTACTCCGACATCGACGCTTATGCGATGGCCGCCGCATCGGTGGACGAGGCACTGCGCAACGCGGTTTGCGTAGGAGTGGACTTAGATCTCATCTCAGGTCTGGACAACTTCTGCTGGCCTGATCCGATAGAGTCCTCGAAGACCCCAGACGGGAGGTACAAGCTCGCCCAGCTTGTGAGGGCCAACCGGGCTCTAGATGACGTTTGCAGGGCATACCAGCTCCCATGCATCAGTGGGAAGGACTCGATGAAGAACGATGCTATACTAGGTGGAGAGAAGATTAGCGTCCCTCCCACTCTTCTGTTCAGCCTCCTCGGGAATCACCATGACGTCCGCAAGGCAGTCTCCTCCGACTTCAAGAGGCCAGGGGACGCGATATTCCTAGTCGGACAGACTCATCAGGAGCTCGGTGCCAGTGAACTCTCGTTCATGCTCCGCGACGAGGGGGGCGGAGGAATTGGCGGGGCCGTACCGGAGATAGACCCGGAGAGGAACATGGCTGCCTACAGGGCCCTGACCACCGCGATGAGGGACGAACTCATTGCAAGCGCCCACGACTGCAGCGACGGGGGCCTTTCCGTGGCATTGGCAGAGTGCTGCTTCGGATCAGATTCCGGGGCATCGGTGGACGCATCCATACTATGGTCAGACTGCGAACACCTCGATCTGTGGGGGGCCCTGTTCGGCGAGAGCCTCGGTAGGATACTGGTCAGCATCAGGTCGGAAGACAGGGAGGCCTTCGAGGACTCCATGGAAGGGGTGAGCTGTTACTACATCGGAGAAGTATCAGAGGGAGACGAAATTTCAGTCACCAGGAACGGCGAGGTTGTACTATCTGCATCCATGTCACAGATGAGGGATTCATGGAAGGGCACGCTGCATGGGGGTGGGTCATGATGAAGCCCAAGGTGGCCGTCCTCTCCGGATTCGGAATCAACTGCGAGACTGAGACGATGGCGGTATTCGAGATGGCCGGAGCCGCAGCTGACAGGGTTCACGTCAACCGACTCGTAATGGGGACTACACAACTCTCCGACTACCAGATCATGGCCATCCCTGGCGGGTTCTCCTTTGGAGACCACTTAGGAAGCGGCAGACTGTTGGGAAATCGCCTGAGATTCGGCCTCAGGGAACAGGTCAGGGAGTTCGTGTCTACCGGAAACCCAGTCATCGGCATCTGCAATGGCTTCCAGGTCCTAGTCAAGATGGGCCTCCTACCAGGCGACGACCAAGTCAGCCTGACTCAGACGGCATCGCTCGCGCTCAACGATAGTGGACACTACGAGAACAGATGGGTAACGCTCGAGTTCGACCAAGCCAGTCCGTGCATCTGGACCAATGGCCTCGAGCGAATCAGAGTCCCCGTCCGCCATGGTGAGGGCAAATTCGTCACAGACGACCCTAACTTGATGGACAAGTGGGCCGAGTGCGGCCAGTTAGTCGCACGATACGTGGACCCTTCCGACGAATATCCAAGCGTAGGTGACAAGACTCTTCCATACCCAATCTCTCCTAATCAGAGCTGGAGGAACGTTGCCGGGGTTTGCAACCCCTCCGGGATGGTATTCGGCATGATGCCGCACCCAGAGGCGAACCACTCCACATGGCTCGGCGCGACTTGGACCAGAGAGGAGACCGAGCACGGCGAGGGCGAGGGCATGGCGATATTCCACAATGCAGTCAGACACGTTCTACGAGTCTAACCCAGAACCTCGAAGATTCTCTTCGCGGCGGCCAATATCAGAACCATAACAAGCAACCCTTTGATACCACTCTGGGAGGAGACGCGGGTCCCGTATCTCGAGCCAAGCACACCTCCTACTAGAACTGTAAATGCAAATGGAAGTAGGAGCCCAGGCTCTAGGTCTAGCCTACCAGCCAGACCCGCTCCAGCCAGCCCTGCGAGGGAGTTCAACCAGACGAACAGGGAAGTGGTTGCAGCAGCCTCCTTCGCTGTAGCCCACCTCCCCAGCATAAGAGCAGGCAGAAGGAAGATCCCCCCTCCCAAACCTATCACCCCACTGGCTAAACCAATCCCCCCTCCTACTGCCGCGGCCTTGGGTGTACTGGGTCGAATTGTCTCGCTGACTCCTGCATCACCCGAAACCAGCCTCCAAGCCGCCACAATCAATGCGATTGAGAGCAGGGTATCGTACATGTCCCCCTCCACTAGCATGAAACCGCCAAGGGCAGCCATGGGTACGCTTGCGGAGATGAACGGAATCGAAAGCTCCCTGACATGGTACCCAGAATTGTAGTAGTGCCAGAAGGCGATTCCAGCGACAATCAGATTCAGAGACCATGCATACTGCTTGAGCCATATCGCCTCTGATGCAGCAAAGGTCGTCATCGATAGCACTGCTAGGTATCCCGAAGCCCCACCCAGACCAACTGAGGAGTAGAGGACAGCCACAGCGAAGAGGACCAATAGGACCAACACCAATTCAGTGGAAACCATGAGGGCCGCTTTGGGAAGGACACTTCAACTCCACCGTTTCTCGAGATGCATGGAGATGGGTGTTTCTCTGGAACGGGCTTTGGAGATAGCTACCCAACTCACAATAGAGACAACCTCAGAGGTGGTGCCACTGGGGGATGCATCCGGGAGGATACTGTTCAACGACCTCGTATCCAAGGTGGATGACCCCAGATTCGACAACTCTGCAATGGATGGCTGGGCAGTCAGGGAGGCAGACTGCCAAGAAACAGGTACCATATTGAGAATAGTTGGAACTAGTCAGGCCGGCTCTGAAGAAGTTCCAACTGTGGGCGAGGGCGAAGCCTGCAGCATCATGACTGGGGCTCCACTCCCAGAGGGTTCCGATGCGATCGTGATGGTGGAGGACTCAACGACCCAGAATAGTAGCGTTACAATCAACGGTCCAGCCAGACCAGGATACATTCGCAGGAAGGGGGAGAATCTCCTAGAGGGAAACGTAGTCCTGAATTCCGGTAATCTACTCACTCCAGCTGCAATATCCCTCGCGGCCACAATGGGTCATGGTGATGTGAGCGTAGTAAGGAAACCTAGGATAGCTGTGATAGGAGTGGGGGATGAGTTGACTCCTCCCGGGGAGCCACTGCTCGATGGTGCGATATACGAGTCCAATACGTTCGGAATCTCCTCACTCGTCGAGAAGATGGGTGGCATTCCGCAGAGATTTGACCTAATTCGCGATAGTATTGACAATCTAAGAGACACACTTGACGAAGCCGCGGAATCTTGCGATGCAATCATCACCAGCGGAGGAGTTAGTATGGGCAAGTGGGACATTGTCAGACGGATTATGGAGGAAGAAGGAGATGTTCGATTCTGGAGGATAATGATGAGGCCGGGGGGTCCTCCACTCTTCGGTTCTTGGAACAGAAAGCCAATATTCGGTCTGCCTGGCAATCCAGTAAGCAGCCACATTGTCTTCATGGTCTTGGTCGCCCCTTGGATGTCCAAGAGCATGGGTTCCGACGAAGCTTCTGGTCCCAGACTGGCAAACAGAGTCAGAGTTCTGATGGAGGAGCCACTCAAAGGGGCTCCCGGTAAATTATGCATGAGGAGGATCTCAATCAGACAAGAGGGAGATGTCATGGTCGGCTCCACGAGGACCCACCAGGGAAGCGGCAACATTCACAGCATGGTCGCGCACAATGCACTTTCCCTGCTCCCCCCGGATACCGATTGCGATAAGGGCGGGATTATCGACGCCCTATGGCTATGCTGAGCCATTAACCCTAAGAGCGCCCGATTTCAAATTCCCCCTGTGTTCCCAGAGTGTATCGAGTGTAGAGGTACGAAGGGCATGTGCGGGATTTCTCCATGTCCACTCCTGTCTGAGGTCAAGCGCAGACTCCCCAAGAATGAGATCACCGCTCTAGCCGACATGTCAGGACCCAGCCCCCCTTCTCTTTTCGTAGGGAGATTCGGCTATCCAAATGTCAGAGTCGGACCCAGCGTGTCTTGGGTTCAAGGGTCAGATTGTCAAATACCATCCAGTGGCGACCCAGCAGATCTCTTCGGCGACCCACTGGAGGAAGTGGCAGCTAGACACACTAATCTTGTAACAGGGGGTAGAAAAATGGCAACAACTAGCCCGAGAGAACCCGATGAGATTCTCGAGGCCACTCAGATTATCGCAATGTCCTCTGGAGCAGTGGATGTCGAGCTTGACTTCCATCGTCCGGTTTCGATAGGCGGCTCTCCCACCTTCGACACGATGAGCACCCCTCTCGGTCCATCGGGTGATTTGGTCAGTGCCGATGTTGTCAGTCATGCCAACATTTCCAGGAAGGTTGACTCAGTCGCAAACGAGACCGATCTCCTTGCAAACGAAGCGATGGGAGAGCTAACATCCTCCGGAATTGGAGAGGCACACATCTCTAGAATCCTGTCTTCTGGTCTCCTAGGAAAGGAGGACAATAGAAAACTGGTTCCAACCAGATGGGGGATCACTGCAACCGACGACACACTCTCTAGACAGTCCTGGGCGAGGGTCAGAGATCTTCCATCACTGGACAAGTCCATGGTTTTCGAGGCTAGCTATTTGGACAACAAATTCCACATAATCCTCGCCCCGGGACTATGGGCGTTCCAGATGCTAGAAGCATGGTGCCAGGGCTCGGTTTGGGGATCCACAGGAAATGTCCTTGATGATTGGGAGGAGATGGAACCGAGGTCGGAATATGCCAACTCGATCACAGGTGCCTACTATGCTGCCCGCCTAGCTGTACTAGAGCACATGGAGGCTATCGGAAGGTCAGGGGCATGCATGGTCTGGCGAGATATCGGACCTGGATACTGGGCACCGGTCGGAGTATGGCTAATCAGGGAGACTGTTAGAGAAGCGATGAAGTGCAAGCCAACGGTTTTTGACACATTGTCTGAAGCCATCTCATGTGTATCCTCCAGGGTTTCGTCCCCGGAGGCGGCCATGCAATCCTGGTTCGCAAACAGAGGGAGGCAAGCCACTCTCGATGTCTTCTGAGAAGATTTCCCGGGCATGGATTGAAAGGAGCGCGCCGTGACTGCTTACTCTGGCCGAGGTGATGCGATGTCTGACAGGAAGAAGAACGGATTCTCCAAGCATGGTTGGATAGAGGTAAAGGGGGCTCGAACTCACAATCTCAAGGATATTGACGTCAGTATTCCGAGGGGGATGTTCGTTGTGATCTCCGGCGTTTCCGGCTCCGGTAAGTCAAGTCTGGCATTCGATACCCTCTACGCAGAGGGTCAGAGACGGTACGTGGAGAGCCTCAGCTCCTACGCGAGGCAGTTCCTCGGACAGATGAAGAAGCCGGATTGCGACTCGATAGAAGGGCTATCACCCGCCATCAGCATAGATCAGAAGCAGGGAAGCCACAACCCGAGGTCCACGGTCGCCACAGTAACCGAGATGATGGACTACATGCGACTCCTTTGGGCACGAGTCGGCCTACCTCACTGTCCCGAATGCGACCGTGAGGTGAGCAGGAGAACTGTGCAAGAGATAGTAGACCATGTCCTTTGGCGCTTCGAGGGTCATGGGATAGCTATCTGGAGTCCTGCAATTAGGAACAGGAAGGGAACACACGCCGATCTGTTCACCGCCCTGGTCGATCAGGGATATCTAGTTGGCAAGGTTAACGGAAGAGAAGCCAGTTTCGAAGACCCCCTTAGGCTGGAGAAGAACCTGAGACACGATATCGATGTACGAATTGACAGGATGCTCTTGACCCCAACCAACAGACAGAGACTCACCGAAGCAGTAGAGTCTGGTTTGAGGCTTGGGGCAGGGTCTGTTGCAGTGGAGAGCCTCAGCTCACCCAAGCCTGGAGAAGACAACTCGGAAGAGCAGCGATTCAGAACAGAGGAGGGCGAGGTAATCGCCTACTCTGAGGAGTTCGCCTGTCCAACCCACGGGGCTTTCCTCCCGGAGATGAGCCCTAGGGTTTTCTCGTTCAACAACCCCCTAGGGGCCTGTCCGACTTGCCAGGGTCTGGGTGTGGAGCGTTCATTCTCCCACGACCTCGTCATCGACAGAATAGCAACAGTGGGAGAGGGCTGCATCAGGCCATTCCGACGTTCCATGATGTCCGGATGGTATCGCAGCCAGATGACTCAGACATGCGAGCACTTCGGAATCCCAACCGACGTTCCCTTCGGGGAACTAGACGATGACAGCAGGGACATAATGCTCAATGGGTCCGGTGGCGAAGCGATCAACTTCGAATTCAACTCCGAGAAGGGCTCGTCCTACACCATGTCCAGACCATGGGAGGGTGTGTTCTCACGACTCACTCGGACATACAAGGACACAAGCTCGGAACGCACTAGATCCCGACTCACGTCCTTTATGACAGATGAGCCATGCACAAACTGTCTCGGTGACAAACTCAATGATGCCGTTTGCAAGGTTACAGTAGGTGGAATAAACCTACCAGGAATCTCCAAGTGCAGTGTTTTAGAAGCCCTAGCAGTAGTCCAGAATTGGAGACTAGGTGGCCTGGATGACACATGGGGAAAGTTAGACCGCGAAGCACCATCCAGCGTGACAGTAAGTGCAACGGAGAAGTTGGACGAACGATCCATGTACATCGGTACGGAGATCATCAAGGAGATCGAATCCAGACTCCGTTTCCTAGCACTGGTCGGTCTGGATTATCTGACATTGGATAGGAGGGCGAACACTCTGTCCGGTGGAGAGAGCCAGAGAATTCGGTTGGCAACCCAGATAGGAACACGGCTCACGGGAGTGATGTACGTCCTCGACGAACCCAGTATCGGACTTCACCCTCGAGATAACGGTAGACTTCTCGAGACCCTGAGAGAACTCACAGATCTTGGCAACACGCTACTAGTGGTAGAACACGATGAAGCTACCATGAAGCAGGCCGATTGGCTGGTCGACTTGGGTCCTGGAGCTGGGAAGGACGGAGGGAGATTGATTGTCAACGGGACATACGACGAACTCCTATCCAACGAGGAGAGCATCACTGCAGCATACCTATCGGGAAGGCAAAGCATCCCAATTCCCAATGACAGGGTCGATCCGGTTAAGGACAGGTGGATCACAATTTCGGGGGCCAGGCAGAACAATCTCCAGGACATCGAAGTCAGAATACCGCTGGGTTGCATGGTAGCGGTAACCGGAGTGTCAGGCTCAGGCAAATCGTCCTTAGTCACAGAGACCCTCGCACCCGCTCTCTTGAGGGAATTGCATGGATCCGACTCCACCCCCGGAGCGGTAGATTCCATTACGGGTTTGGAAATGGTGGACAAGGCCATCGTGATTAATCAATCTCCCATAGGACGAACCCCGAGATCAAACCCTGCGACATACACAGGGGCATTTGGACCAATCAGAGAACTCTTCACCCAAACCAAGATGGCTAAGGAGAGGGGATACCAACCCGGTCAGTTTTCGTTCAACGTGAGGGGAGGCAGATGCGAGGCGTGCAGTGGAGCAGGATCGACAAAGCTGGAGATGAACTTCCTTCCAGACGTATGGGTGACTTGCGATGTCTGCAAGGGCAAGAGGTACACGAGGGAGACCCTAGAGGTCAAGTGGAGAGGCAAGACAATCCACGACATCCTGGAGATGAGCGTGGACGAGGCTTGCGAATTCTTTGAGAATCAACCCAGAATCCACAAAATCGTGGAGACGATTCGTGACGTCGGTCTGGGTTACATTCGCCTCGGACAACCCGCGACGACACTCTCGGGCGGCGAGGCTCAGAGGGTCAAGCTCTCCACTGAGCTGCATAAAACCCCTAGAAAGCACACTTTTTACATCCTCGACGAACCGACTACTGGTCTCGCCCTGTCGGATATACACCAACTCATAGAGGTCCTCCTCAGGTTACGTCGCAATGGACACACGGTAATCATCATCGAGCATCATCTTGATGTCATCAAGTGCGCAGATTGGGTAATCGACCTAGGACCAGAGGGGGGCGAACTTGGCGGGGGCGTCGTGGCAACGGGAACTCCTGACGAAATCGCCAAGGAACCCGGCAGCTATACCGGGCAGCACTTGATAGCGATGCTCTGATAGATTTCAGGCCAACACTTGAGAAGGGCACCGCTAACCGAGTTCCAATGTACCGCTCAGGAAACCCCGCACTAAACGACTCGACTTTCGAGAAGTCTGCATACAAGGACGCACCATGGTGGGAAGGCTACGAGTCGAACATGATGACGATAGAGGGAGTGTCAGAGAAGACCGGAATCCTGCTCCTAATCACTACCACCACCGCCTTAGCTACTGCATTCTCTATGCCCGGGTCCGCCCCCCTGATTCTTCTAGGGGCATTGGGTGGCTTCATAGTTGCAATGATAGTCATGTTCTCCGGGTCAATGAATCCAGTCCTAATCTGCACCTATGCAGCACTACAGGGGTTGATGATTGGAGGATTTACTTGGTATTTCGAGATCCCGCTTGGACTAACAGGTATCGGATTAGTCGCCGCCATCTTGACTTTCATGATTCTCGGAGGAATGCTCGCAATATACCGAGCCGGACTAATTAGCTGGGACAGGAACCTAGCAATTGCAGTCTCCTCGGCTGTCTTCGCAATCATGATGATTTACATCGTTTCAATGGTGGGAGCGATAACTGGTTGGGTCCATATTCCATACATTCACGGTGCTGGCCCATGGGGAATCGCATTCTCACTGTTCGTCGTCGGCATCGGGGCCCTATGTTTGGTCGCAGACTTCGACTTCATCGAGAGAGGTGTTCAGAGAGGGGCTCCGAAGCAGATGGAGTGGAGAGCTGCCTTCGGACTAATGGTCACGCTAATCTGGCTCTACCTAGAGATTCTGAAGTTGCTGGCAAAGATTGCCATTGCAACGAGGCGCTAGAACATGCAAACTGACCTAATCCTGGCTCTCACTGCGGCGGGGGTCGCTCTCGGTCTCTTCGAGGGTATTCGCCCCGGACCACTACTTACGATGGTGATTCGCGAGACTCTTACTGGGGGTTGGTCAGCGGGAGCCAGAGCGGCTTCTGCACCGATTTTCACCGATGGCCCACTCATCATCGTCAGCGTCTTACTGTCAGCTTGGGTCGCAGAACAACCCTCGATTCTCTTCGTGATTTCACTACTTGGAGCCGGATTTTTGGTTTGGTTCGGAATAGACTGCTTCAGGATCGAGCCGCCCGATCCAGACATTGCTCAGAAGGAAGTGACAGGATCATTCAGGAGAGGGGTGATGACCAACCTGCTCAACCCCAACGTGTACATCTTTTGGTTCCTAATCGGAGGGCCACTGATGGCTTCCGCCGCCGTCGAGGAGCCACTCGCTCCGGTCGCCTATGCCATCTCCTTCCTGATCTCCATCATCATCGTGAAGGTAACTATCGCATACTTCTTCGACCGTACTAGAGGCAGACTCTCACCCCGTGCTTATCGAATTGCACTCGGGATCTGCGGTTTGGGAATGTTCCTATTCGCAGCCGGCTTCGCATACCAGGCATACGGGCTCGTCCCAGAGATATTCTGAGCCCGACTCACAGTGTGCTCGGTCCGCCTATCGGCATCTCCTGCACCGTCACACCATCTCGGAGTGAAGGCCCCACTGCAATCGTCCCGTAAATCCCCTGGTCGACAATGTTGTGAGAGAGCCCGAACCACGGGCGACCATGCTCATCGACTAGAATGTCGATGAAGTCACCGAACCCTCCACATCTGTTGAACCCACAATCTGCTGTGGTGTCTAAGGGGTCACCTACCTGATTGATTTGGACGGTGGTAATCAGTGGGTTGGTGCTGAACGCATCGGTAATCATACCGATGTATCCGTTCCAATTGTCCCCTCCGGAATCACCAATATACGCGAATGCCACCATCCCTGCATCGCCCGCAGCAATGGCCGGGAAGCCCGTTCCATTCAATCCGGCAGGTGGCGCAATCATCAGCGGCGCGCTCCAACTGCCTCCTTCGTCCGTGGAATAGCTGTAGTACGGCATGTTGTCCGAACCCATCCACATGGCGTGGACGTTGTCATCCTCGTCGGGATACACCTGTGCCTCCTCGAAGTTCCAAGTCTGGGCAGTCCCGGTGGTTTCGGTCGGAAGCGGATGCTCAGACCAAGTAAGGCCTCCGTTGGTGCTCCTGAATATCGAATATCCCTCTCCGTTGCAACCGGGGTTTCCTCGGTAGAAGTTCCCGTTGTTGGACCCAATCATGTGTCCGGTCAACCCCCCGCTGTTGCAGTCAGTCGGCGCACCGGGAACCTCCGGCCCCCAAGTAATACCACCGTCGTTACTGGTCGAGCAAACGGGATAGGGATAGTTCCCATTGACGCAGAACACCCATGTCGTTTCGTGCAACAGCGCGTTGTAAGGAGAGGAGGCGATGGTCTGATGGTCCTGCACCGACCAACCGGTAGCAGGAGTCGGGCCGATCCATGTCCCCCCCTCGTTGTCAGACCATTCCACGGTCATTCCAAGTAGGGCATGCATGTCGAATTTCATGATGCGATCCGTCCAACGGTCAACATACACATACGGGTCATTGCTGTTGGCCACGGGCAACAAGGCGCTATACACGTCCTGACACGTATACTCGGAAATGTTAGTCATCCCAATCAGGCCACTGCATTGCACAATCGCCGTCGATCCCGCAATCCCATTCCCCCAGCTGCTCATGTACAGGTTATCTTGGGAGGTGATTCCAATTGTCGGCTCAAACGTCGTGAAACCTATGCCGTAGTAAGTCCCTATTGCGCATACTGGTGTGTTCCCATCGGTTAGATTTCCAGCCTCTGGGGTTAGGGTTGCATCGGTCGCGTTCGCAAAGTGGTACCAGGTGGTATTGCCGATTGAGCCACCCTGATCCAAGCATAGGGTATCGAACAACCCCACTTCCTCGATGACCCCACTGTCTTCCCCGAAGCACCCGCCAAGCGAAGCCAGAATCATGAGGGAGACAATACTCAGGGCGGTGACTCTCACGATACAGCGGCCGTGCCATTCATACATCAGTTAAACGGATTGCTGGTCCCAGAAGCCCATATTCACAAAGAACGACTCCTCTTGTCTATTTCACCCGAGTAGCAGAGTTGAGTTTCCACCAGGAGGGAGAGGCTCGAGATACGACAACTCTCCGTATAGGGAAGGGCCTTCCATCAGAGTGCCTATGATCGCCTCTTCGAAGCCGGCTGAGTTGTGAGCCAAAGCAATCCAAGGCCTCCCCTCGTCATCTATCTCCACGTCAATGAAATCGCCGAACCCGCCGCACCTAACGTTCCCGCAGTCAAGGGTAACGTCCAACGGGTCGTCTGGGTTGTTTACCGCTACGCTGGTAATCAGCGGCCTTTCAGCAAACGCATCCGTCATGATCGCCATGTATCCTGACCACCCACCAGTACCGTTCTCCTCGTCATAGTCTTCGGACTCTCCGATGTAGCCCACCACGACTCTCCCCTCGGCTCCAGCAAATATCGTGGGAAAGCCAGTCTCTACTACGCCAGGTGCTGCTATCATCATCGGCTCACTCCAAGTATCCCCTTGGTCCTGAGAGTTTGCGTACCACGTCTTCAGGTCATCCCCGATCCAAGTTGCGTGTACGTTTCCACCATCATCCACTGCAGTGGCCACCTCGTGGGCATGCCATCCGTCCTGCATTCCCACTTCCGTGGTAATCGTGTGTTCTGTCCAACTGTACCCACCATCAAGGGAACGGTACACTGCAGGACCCTCGCAGGAGGGGTTGCCTCTGTATATCGATCCATCCAAACCACCTGCTAGGTGGCCATGTAGGCCAGAGCATTGGGGAAAACTCTCCACTGGGAAACCGATTCTCTGAACGTCCCATGACAAGCCTCCGTTCAGGGATCTTGAACACTGAGCACCTGCAGCTGGGGAGCCGGTGTTGATGCAGTAGACGTAGATTACAGGATGGAAAGCAGTTACGCCGGGAGGAGGAGGCATTGAGGCGATGCTCTGGTGGTCTTGCGTGACATAGTACCCCTCCACTGGGAAGGGAGCACTCCAGGAATCACCATCATTGTCTGAGTACTCAACGAACATGGCAGCGAGTACATGCATGTCGAATTTGATGATCCTATCGGTAAACTTGTCCACGTAGATGTAGGGGTCGTTCGAGTTCGGGGTCTGCCCGGAGTCGTCGTCAATCTGGCTGAAAGGTCCGACATCCCCCCATGTCTGCCCTTTGTCCGTTGATCTGATTATGTGTGTTCCATCACCCAGGCCATTGTAGTTGGTGAAGAAAATTGCTCCCGAGGAAGTTATTCCGAGAGTGGGCTCGAACGTGTCGAAACCGGTCCCATAGTATGTCGCGCTAGAGAAGAACGGTGTACTATTCCCTGAGAAGTCAGCGGAAATATTCGATGCCGATAACGCGTCGGGGTCAGTGGCATCCACTGCCCACCTCTCAGAGGGGGTTCCGGGGTAGTGGAACCAGGTGGTAATGGGAATCTCTCTCCCAAATTCGAATGTTCCATTGACAAGTTCTTCCACGGGATCCTCTTCCCACCAGGTACAACCCGTTGTGGTAGAGCAGATTACTAGGAAACAGAGGAGTTGCACTACCTTGCTCACAACATCACACTAACCACTCATTTTCTAGAATTGGCGGGACGGTTTCGAGCAATGACTGCTCTGGGTTCATCCATTCCATCCCCAGATCCCTCTCAGCAGGAGAGGCGTCCCAGAAGAGCCTTCTGCTTAGATGAGTCCTTGCCCATGAGAGGCTAATCTTGGGATGGAAGATGGCTACCAATAGTGAGAGGAAGTATGGTAGCTGCCTCGTGGGGATCCTCAAGTCTGGATTGGCCTTCTTCAGGGACTTGGCGATGTCCCTGAACCACATCTGCCCGGACACCACTAGGTATCTGCCCGCATTGTCCCCCTTGGTCAGAGCCCTCACGTGTGCTTCAGCGACATCCCGCACGTCAACGATGCTGATGTGCATCGGCACCACAGCAGGGATCTCCCGGTTCAATAGGGTCATCACAAACGAAAGGCTCCCGTCGAGGTGTCGTTTGGAGAGAGGCGGTCCGAGAACAACGCAGGGATTGATTGTGACCATCCTCGGGCCTGACTCATCCTTCTTCCCATGCCACTCTCTGACGATTCTCTCGGAGCTGAACTTGGCCAGCCCGTACGGATTATTCTCTATGGTGGCATCATCAGCCCACGTTTCCGTGGTCAGAGTCTGGCCATCCTTCCACTTCTGCGGCCTAATCGCTGCAGTTGATGAGGTGTGGACTAGGTGCTCTACCGTTCCCGACGCGTCAATCGCATCTAGGACATTTTTTGTTCCAATGACACTAGGATCGACAATCTTCTCCTGAGGCCTCTTGGATTTCAGAACCACGACTGCTGCTGTGTGAATCACCGATCTGCATCCCGAAACAACCCTATTTACTGAATCTCCATCGAGAAGGTCCATCTCGACAATCTCTAGGCTTCCTCCCTCGGAGACTTCCATGGATATGAGGTGATCAACCCTCTCCGGGTCAGAAGCGTCCCTCACTGTCGCCCTGACTTCCCTCCCCTTGGAAAGGAGGTTGGCTACGATGTGACTGCCGATGTACCCGCTAGCACCGGTAACTAGCACCACTCCGGCTTCGTTACCGCGTTCCACCATGTTACTGGTTGCGTGACGTGTCGCCTTTGTTTTTGCGGGAGCTGGAGAAACTGGGAGACCACCAGTTCGCACGCCCCATGAGTCTCATTACCGAAGGCACGACGATCGCCCTTACGATGGTAGCATCTACGAAGACCGCCACCGCTAGAGCAAATCCGATTGATTTGATTATCATCACATCTGCGAAGATGAATCCGGAGAAGACCGCAATCATGATTGCGGCCGCCCCTGTGATTAGCCTCCCTGAAGCCTGTAGCCCCTCGGACACAGCACGAGTGTTGTCTTCCGTCTCTAACCAGGACTCGTGAATCCTAGAGAGCATCAGAACTTCGTAGTCCATGGAAAGACCGAACGCAATCCCGAACACGAGTGGTGGAACCATCAGGTCCAGTGGTTGTGGGGTGAAGTTCAGTGGTCCCGCCAAGAGTCCGTCCTGGAAAACAACCACTATCAGTCCGAATGAAGCTGAGATTGAGAGTATGTTCATCAATACGGCCTTTATTGGTACCAGAACAGAGCGAACTTGGAACCATACTAGAACCATGGTAACTAGCAGTACGAATGCTAGAGCAGCTGGGATCCTCTCCCTAAGGTGATCTTTCATATCTACCTCGTAGGAAGTCCAACTGCCTACCAAGACCTCCTCTTTGCTGGTGGAGGTGAACACCCGCACATCCTTGATGAGCTGCTCCGCTTCCTCGCTCCCGCTGGGGTACTCGATTGGAACGTTGATCATCGCAATCGAGTCTGAAACGGTAGTCAACCATGTGACCCTCTGCTCTTGGGGCCATTGGTCAATTTCTGTGTCGAATAGGGAAGGATTACAGAGGGGGTGATCCACACTCACTACTCCTTCCACATCCTCCACTTGCTGACACATTTCCGAGATCCCTACGGCAAGCGTCTTGGAGAACGGGTCTTGACCGTCCTCGAAGACAACCACCAAGGGAACGACCGAGGCGGTGAAGGCCGGGAACTCATTCTCCAGAATCTCGTAGGCCTGTCTGGACTCCAGGTCTGGAGGCAGAGTATCTAGCCCTCCCGCGGTCAGCTCCACGTGAAGAAAAGGAGCTCCCATCAGTAGGAGGATGCCCATCGAAGGGACAAGCCATCTTACTGGATTATTCATGACCTTTGTCGAGAACTCTTCCCAGAAACGGCCTTCCCCTTTCCTCCATGGGAAAGGAACCGGAAGGCTGTCTATACGATGTCCAACCAGGGAAAGCAATGCCGGAAGCAGAGTAAGCGAGTAAACCAAGGCCCCTAGGACCGCTAGAAATGCACCCATCCCCATGGATGGCATGTGTGTCGCTGTAAAGTAAAACAGAGTGCACAGGCCCACTGCCACTGTCGCACCAGAGTACAGTATTGCTCGACCTGCTGTTGACATCATCGTAGCTAGAGCCCCCTCTACGTCCTGCCCCTTTCCAAGCTCCTCCCGGAACCTGCTAATCATGAACAGGCTGTAGTCTATCGAGACTGCAATACCAATCAGTGAAATCATCGAGATCGAGTACTGGGTCATCGGAAACCATCGAGAGATATAGAATGCCAGACCAGTAGCCATGGGGAACGTGCACATTGCTACAGCCATGGGGAGAAGTGAAGCAACAACTGTCCTGAAGACGAAGAGGAGAATGATCATGGATAGGGGGATCCCAATTATCTCGGCTCTGATCTGATCTTCCTCGAGCATCCGATCGAAGTCAGAATTAATTATGAGACTGCCAGAAACGAGAACTTCCAACTCATCGCTGTCCACGGCCGACTTGATATCAGCAACCTCCTTGGAAATCTCTTCCTCAGTACCATTGAATTTCACGAAGGCGGCGACCCTATGCCCGTCGATGGAGACATGACGGGCTAGGTGAAACGGGTCCTCAGGATTGTCATAGGCCAGACTAATCTCTAGAACACCTAGGGAGATCTCATCCAATCCCTTGAGACTCTCTCTGACCTCTTGCTCGAAAGACGGGTCATCCCAATCGAGCGTTTCGTGAGTGAAGATGTAGTTCACGCTATTCGTTGACACTACAGGTAGTTCCTCACTGACCAGTTCCAAGGCCCTCCCCGACTCTATGGAAGACGGCGGGGAATTGCCGTCATCGAACTCATTCCCCTGAGAAATCAAAATCACAGAAACCAATATTGAAGCAAGTGAAGCGGCAATAATCAGGGATCTCCTTCTGTGAATCGACCTACCGGCCCTCGATAGCACCCCTTCCATACCCGCTCCCGCAAAACTCGAGTTTATCTATTTCTCTGGATGCAGTTTTGATGGTTGGAGTCACCCTAGTGGAGAGTACTAACTTCCCGAACGAGTTACGTCTTTCAGAGTCCATGACCGTGGAAGAAGACTAGACTAGTCCTCATTCACCAGCGTCAAGCCAGGGAGGACACCGAATCCACAATTAGTGAGGGATTCAGCCCACTTTCCTCCAAATCCTCTCTCGTTGCCTCTCCAGAGAGTACCAGTATGCCTTGAACCCCCGCTCTATCCGCCATCTCCATATCGGTATACAAGCGGTCTCCTACCATTGCGCAATTGGACGGATCCAGCCCCAGCTCCTCGATTTTGTGAAGAATCATCCCCTTGTTTGGCTTACCGCAAATATGGCTCGGCCTTACTCCGGTGGTGGCTTCGAATAGTGCCATGTAGGCACCGGTGTCAGGTAGCCCGCCATTGGGCGACGGGCATACCATGTCGGGGTGGCTCGCCACCATTGGAACACCACTGTGGAGGTGCACGGAAGCGGTGGTCAATTTCTCGTAATTAATCTCCGTGTCATATCCCAGAACCACGAATTCAGGCTCGCTTGAGGCCGTCGAAACCCCACTTTCCTCGAGCATCTCCCTCATCCCCTCGGTTCCCACTAGGAACGTGTCGACGATTTCATTGTCGGATAGCCATGCAATTAGATCATGAGTCGAAAGTAGTACTTCCCTCTCATGAGCGTCAATACCCAGCCCCCTGAGCTTTTCCAGGTATTGCCCTACTGATTTGCTAGAGTTATTAGAGAGAAAAAACCTCCTGATGCCCCTCTGCTCTAGCCTGTTCAGGAACTCCGAAGCCCCTTCGATTAGGTTGTCTCCTAGGTATATGGTGCCATCCAGATCCAAGAAGATGGCAGCGACCCCATCGAGAGACTCATCTAACTCACTTTTCACGTTCCAATCACATCATGGCAACAATATAGTCTTGAATAGGAACCAAGGACTCCAGAGAGCCTTCTGAGCCTCTTTGTCCGCAATCATGCCTGTCAGCATGTCGCCCATTTCCTTCTTCCTAGACGACTTGCCGACGAACCAATTCATCAGCCTCTTCCACTTGACTACTTTCTGCAATCTGTGGGAGTTGGTCAATTCCTTACCTAGGGTCCCCCATAGATCGTTCATGTACTCAATCGCCTGTTCTTCGGGAAAACCACTGGCATGGGAATCCTTGTCGAAGTACTTCGAAGTCATCTTCGCAGAGACAAGGCCGTTACCTATCCCCTCTCCACTGAATGGGTCGACCAAGCTGGCTGCATCCCCGACGCACATCACTCCCGCTCCCGCAGTCCTTCTCGGTTGGTAGGAGGGAGGGTTCTTCCTCGGGGATCCGAAGGGAAGCTGCCAACCCTTCTGGGAACCCTGTACTATTTTGGCATCCTTGAAGCGCTCTTTGAAAACCGGATGTTCCTCTATCACCCAACGCTGCATCTTCTTCAGGGACTTGCTGGCCCCAGTCTGTTTCCTCTGCTCAGAAATGACCATCCCTATTCCGACGTTAACCACTCCCTCTCGGACTGGGAATAGCCAGAAGTATCCGGGAATGACGCCTTCAATGAAGTGAATCTCAATGGGGCCATGGCTTCCATCGAAGCCACTCACTCCCTCCCAGTACTCTCTGTAACCTCCACAGTAATGATCGTCGTCCCTCATAGGCTCTCCATGTATTCCTTCCACCAACTTCGTGGCTACGGGGCACCTGTATCCACCAGCGCCAATCGTCAGCGCTGCAGAGAAACTCAAAGTTGGATTCTTAGCCGATCTACCACCGAAACTACCAGAGATTCCAGTAATTTGCCCCTCTTCCTCAAGCACCCCCTTCACGTTGAAGCCTTGTATTACCGAACCACCAGCATTGGTGACTATCTCCGTAGCCCTCTTGAACATCATGTAGTCGAATTGCATCCTAGGCAGTGAGTAGCCCGCCATCTTCTTCTCGAACTCGTCTTGGGGCAGCATCACCTTGACGGTGCTGCCGTTCGCCGAACCGAACACGATTGAGTCGACCATGAAGTGGGGGGTGGCCTCAACCATCTCCTTCACACCGAGCTCTTTGACGTGAGACAGCGACTTGCCTCCAACGGCATCCCCGCATATCTTGTCCCTAGGCCACACTTCCTTCTCAATCAGAAGCACCTTGCAGCCATTCAATGCGTTGTAAGAAGCCGCGGCGGAACCACTCGGGCCACCACCAACTACGATGACATCGAAGAAGCTCCCGTTCTCGGGAACATCTCCTGTGTCTATTGGCCCTTCCCAAGTCTCCATTCTAGTTAGGATGGGAGAGGCACCATCATTCAAAGTATGCCATCGGGTTCATCCGTCAATTGTCCCTCCGACAAACATGGCAGATACTATTTGCATCATTCAGACGACCTTGCCCGGAGAATGGACCGAACCCATCGTTGGCGAGTGGTCCACTTCCCTAGTTCAAGATGGAATTGCAGCATGTGTCCAGAGGTCCAGAATTACTTCTGTCTACAGGTGGGAAGAATTCTTAGAGAGTACGGAGGAGTGGAGAGTTCAACTAAAGACTTCCACACACAATAAGGAAAGGCTGGTCGAGGCAATCCTCGCTACTCACCCATATGATACACCCCAGATCATCTCTTGGGATGCCGAAACAACATCGGACTATGCCAGTTGGATTGAAGGGTGAACCCTCTTCGTGACCATGGGCCTAGTAGATTTCCTGCGCCCAGCAAAGAAGGTCCCCTCCACATGGTGGAGCTCGAAGGATCCAATGAACATGCGACCACGACTCTCAACGCTCACAATCCTTGTTATCGGAGAGTTTCTGTTTGGCTTGGGAGACGCGATTCTGATTGCAGCGGAGCAGGGGAACACACCTTGGACGGTCCTCGCAGAGGGGCTTGCCAATGTGTTCGGTGGGTCCATCGGTCAGGCAACCTTCATCGTTAGCGTCGCAGTTCTGTTTCTCTGGATACCGATTAAGGAGACTCCAGGAATCGGTACCGTACTCAATGCAATCATCATAGCGGCTACGATAGAGGTCATGGTCCCACTCATCCCTCCTCCTGGAAGTGACTTGGTAGCCTTGCTCCAAGTATTGCTAGGGATTTTGCTGATTGGAATTGGTAGTGCGATGTACCTAACGACAAACCTGGGGCCGGGACCAAGAGACGGTTGGATGACCGGATTGCAGAGGGTGACCGGCGTTCCAATCGGGAGAGTCAGGGTCACGATAGAGGTCTCTGTCCTGCTTGTCGGAGTCGGCCTTGGTGGAACCTTTGGATTTGGCACGGTCCTCTTCGCATTCGCAATAGGTTCTGTAGTTGCATCTTGTTTGGCCGTAGCCGGTAGAATAGGCTCCACTTAGTGCCTATTTGGGTAATTTCTGGGGCCTCTATAGGGAGGTTCATGGAGTAATTACGGGTAGCCACTACCATGGGAGGGCACGGAGTCATTCAGCGGTACCGAGAGTTCCTGCCCGTTTCAGAAGATACCTGCATCATTTCACTAAACGAGGGCAACACTCCTCTCATCCAATCACATAACTTAGTTCAGGCCCTAGGCGGGGGCTTCAGGTTGTTCGTCAAATACGAGGGCCTCAATCCCACAGCCTCGTTCAAGGATAGAGGCATGACCATGGCAGTGACAAAAGCTGTGGAGAACGGGGTTCGGACAATTATCTGTGCTAGTACCGGCAATACCAGCGCTTCCGCAGCAGCCTACGCGTCTCGTGCTGGATTGACCTGTGTAGTTCTGATTCCAGAGGGAAAGATATCCTATGGGAAGATGACCCAAGCCCTGATTCACGGCGCCAAGACGATCGAAGTTAGAGGTAATTTCGATGATGCGTTGGAATTGGTCAGGGAATTGGGCATGAGGAAAGATATCGAGATTGTAAACAGTATCAATCCATTCAGGATTCAGGGTCAGAAGACGGCTGCGTTCGAGATTTGTGACGAACTCGGAGATGCCCCCGACATGCACTTCTTGCCGGTTGGAAACGCGGGAAACATCACTTCCTATTGGATGGGATATAACGAGTACAGAGACGCGGGCAAATCCACTTCATTGCCTATGATGATGGGTTGGCAGGCAGAGGGTTCAGCACCAATCGTCAAGGGGCACATAGTCACCTCCCCAGAGACCGTAGCAACAGCAATCAGAATAGGCAATCCAGTAAGCTGGGAACAAGCGGTAAGAGCCTCGGAAGAGTCATCCGGAGCAATAGACTGCGTCTCCGATGACGAGATTCTCGATGCTCACAGGATGCTTGCCAGGACCGAGGGTATCTTTGTCGAACCAGCCTCAGCCGTTGGTATTGCTGGCATCGTCAAGGTCCATGCAAGAGGGCGCATTCCCCTCGACTCTACTGTGGTGGTCACAGTTACCGGGCACGGTCTGAAGGACCCGGACATAGCAATAGAGAATGCCAAGGTAAGTTCCGTAGTAGTCGAACCAAATATCGAATCCGTGCTTGATGCCATTGGAATGGAATGAGCATCGTTATTGCTAACCGGTCAATCGCGTGCCATGGACGACAAGTTCTCTGAACGCGAGTTTTCCACCAAGGTTGTTTGGTCGGGCACCAATAACATAGAAGGTTCGGCAGTCACTCCAATATTCACCACCTCTACATACAAGCTTACCGATGAGAGATATCGGAAGTGGATGGAGACTGGTGGTCAGCACACACTTCTCTACAGCCGATATTCCAGCGTCAACTCAGAGGCAGTCGCCGCCAAGGTCGCAGCCCTTGAGGGAGCAGAGGATGGTGAGGCATTCGGTAGTGGAATGGCAGCAATCTCATCCACATTGCTTTCTCTTTTGTCCAAGGGGGACCACGTGGTGACTTCCGCCGATATCTATGGGGGAACATACGGTCTTATGACCTCCGATTTGCCGAGATACGGCATTGAGGTCACGATGGCTGACATCAGAGACCCAGCTTCCTTCGAGGCTGCGATTAATGAGAATACAAAGGTGCTCTATGTCGAGACTATCACAAACCCCGTCCTCAAGGTCTGTGACTTGGAAGAGATGGCCTCTATAGCCAAGAAGCATGGACTGGTCTCAATCGTTGACAACACCTTCGCGACCCCTTGGGCGTGTCGTCCAATTCCAATGGGCTTCGATCTCGTAATTCACTCGGGTACAAAATTCCTGAATGGACACACCGATCTCACAGCCGGCATCGTGGTCGGCAAGGCGGATCTAATCAGGGGGGTTTTCGAAGTCAAAGCCAGATTCGGAGGTGCCGCTGACCCACATATGTGCTACCTATTGGAGAGAGGGATGAAAACACTGCACGCTAGGATGCCAATTCATACTTCTAACTCTTCTGAGATAGCCCGTAGACTAGAAGAGCATCCAGCCATCACAAGTGTAAACCACCCCTCTCTGCCGAGCTTCGCTGATTACGAGGTCGCTAAGAGAATAGCACCCAAGGGAACTGGGATGCTGTCTTTCGCCGTGAAGGGGGGCGATCAGAATGCCTTGCGCTTCATCCGAGCCCTTGAGATTGTTTTCGAGGCAACAAGCCTCGGAGGAATCGAGAGCCTAGTGGAATGCCCCTTCAACACCAGCCACTCCTTTGTCCCAGAGGAAGTCAGGCTCACGGCTGGAATCGTCCCCGGGTTCGTCAGGATGAGCGTCGGGATAGAGGACGTCGAAGACCTGTGGTCCGACATCGACCAGGCTCTGAGAGCAAGCCAATTGTGAATGGGTGATTGGCATAGATACGGCACTTCTGATTGCCGCCCTTGTGTTCATCATCCCGATGTGCATCAGTCCCGGACCCAATAATGTCCTATGCGCAGCTCATGGATCCCAGCACGGATTCAAGGGGACGTTGAGGCTAATCTCGGGCATGGCCGTCGGGTGGTCCACCCTGGGGCTGTTCGTGGGGGGCGCGACCGTCTTCATCGAGGACAACCAGGACCTCTTCGACACCCTAACTTACATTGGTGCTGGATACATCGCCTACCTTTCGTACAAAATCGCAACATCTGATCCATTGGACGAGGACTCACAGGAGAACGAGCGACTTGGCTTCTCTACTGGGGTAGCCATACAGTTCGTGAATGGCAAGGCATGGATTCACTTTCTCGTCCTAATGACCACCTTCGGATCGCTCTTCGGAGCCGGATTCGCCGGAAAGGCAATGCTGGTGCTCTTCAATGTGATATTTGGGCTTCCCGCTGTGATGTCATGGGCAGCGTTTGGAACCGTGTTGCGAAGGGTCTTCACCACTCCGAGTTCCGCCATCGCACTCAATAGGGCAATGGGCGCATTACTGTTCGCAGTGGCCGTTTGGATTGGCATTCATTAATGGTGCAGAGGGCAGGATTCGAACCTGCGAAGCACTACGCACTGGGACCTCATCCCAGCCCCTTTGACCGCTCGGGTACCTCTGCTTGGGGCCATTCTGTGCCACCCTTCGTATTTCACGATGGCGAACTCGATGCTCGGGGGATTCCCGTCAGAACTCGATGCCGACCTTCTGTGCCATCGGGGGAATCTCCCCGGTCTTGGCGTAGTAGAACAGAGACGCCCTGTTCACCGACTCGACGGTGGTGAAGAACAGTACGGAAAGCCCGATTCCAAGCAAGACTATCACCACTGCCAACACACCTCCGGCTTGGCCGAGGAACATAAGGGGGAGAGCTATCAACACCAATAGCAAGATGACAATGCCCTGGAGAATACCAGTTCCGATGTGGGAGCCAACGTCCTCCCCCCAGGTCTTCTTGAACAGTTTGGGGCTCTCTTTCATCCCGTCCAGGACCCCGCCCCTCTCTAGGACTAGAATCGGGACGATGAAGAAGGTCGCCATCCACCAGGCCACGCCGATAACGAACGTGGCCAGACCGGCCACGATTCGAAGCGGAAAGGGCGAATTACCATCGCGCGCAACCCCCTCTAGGACTTTCAGCAACATACCGACCGTACCGGAGATCACCCCCCAGACAAGTATCTGCGGGAGGCACTTCGTTGCCTGCTTGATTCCGTAGGAGAAGCTCGGATTGGTCCCGGCAGTGAGGCGCTCGTACGCGCTCGCGATAATCGCGGCGTTCCAGAAAACAGTGATTACGGATATGACGAGATAGCCCACGAACGCCATACCCAGATGCGCGGCGGTGACTAGATCCTCTTCCTGGGCCGTTGCGTCTCCTGAACCGAATACTGCCTCGAGCCCAATGGATCCCGAAATGACCGCCACCGCAGCCACCATCGAGAAGACCGCCGAAAGGAGGGTGTAGACCATCAGTTCCGGGTCTGCCCTCACCACGGCCACTCCAAGCTTAGTCATCTTCCAGCCCCTTCCAATCCTTTGGAAGAAGCCGATTCTACTTCCAGGCGTGTTCATCATCATGAGATGCCCTAATTATCTAATGTAATAATTATGTTTACGGAATTTCCGGCGGAAACGCTTACGCCGGTTTATTTCAGAGGTATCCTAACTTCCACATGATCAGATATCCTATGGGAAGCAAGGGTAAGCAGATTCCAAAGGCCCTTCGGAAAGCTCTCCACAAGCTATCCTCATCTCCCTTGGGGATGCTGTCCGCAACTACTACGACCAGCTCTTCGATTATTCCCGCTCCCGGTGACCCGCTGGTTGCCAATCTCTCAACACCTCATTTCTCCGAAGTGATAATGATTTTCACGGAATCGCCAATCGAGACAATCCCCTCTTGTATTACTCGCGCCAACCATCTCGCCCACCCCTTTTCCTGCTCGTGGTCGACCCTGCCGAATTTCCTTTCTATGAACGACTCCCCAATCTTTGAGCAGGGAGCACAGGGCTCGCTAAGCTCCAGAACTGCATCACCTATCTCCAATCTCATACCGTCTTCCAGAGAGTTCCACTTGATGCCCCGGAGTGTGAGGTTCTCCCCGGTCGACCCCACTTCTATTGGATGACCCTCTCCCTTCAGCTCCTCAATCCTCTCAAGGGAGAAGATACAGATTGCCCTATCGGGATCTCCCCCTCGACTTTCTCGGAACACGTTGAAATCACCTTCGACACCGTTCTTGCTGACTTTGGCCTCCTCCACGGAACTCTTGGGTACCCCGCCAGAGCTGATGTTGATCGAGTGAACCAAGCCGTTCATCCAATGACTCCGGAAAAATCAATCTCCACACTTAGCCTATCAACCATTTCCACATACCTGTCCGAGAGAAACTCGTCAGGCTCGCTCAGATTGTGCTTCCAGAATCTCCAGGCGGCTATGGAGAGCGTGGCAAAATGGTGAAGGAATGGGAGAGAATTTACCTCGTCCTGGGTGAGCTTTCTGACACTCTGGTACCCATCGAACAGGGCCTTCCATCGTTCCCACACCGGAACCGTGCCATCCCATCCGAATCCTACGCACGCCATTGCAAGGTCGAATGCCATCGGTCCGATCCATGCCTCTTCCAAATCGAGGATAGCAGATACTCGACCCTCGCTCCCAATCACGTTGTCCGGGAACAAATCTCCATGGAGGATCCCCATTGGTAGATTTGAGGGGAAATCACGCCTAATCCCAGCAATCTGTGAAGATAGTATTTCGACGAATGGATCGGACACGCCCATCCTGGAAGAGAGGGAAATCACCTCTTCGAATAGTTCGAACCCCATCCTGTAACTCTCGGGAAAGCAGCCTGCAGGAGGGATTGAGCTCATTCTACACAAAACCTCTCCAAGACTTCTCAGAGAATCCTCATCACATCCAAGCATTCCTCCAGGAACGAAGGGAAATATTGTCCAGGCGACACCATTTCTTTCTGCAAAATGATCTCCGTTGGATAGTTGAAGCGGTACTGCAGTCGGGATTTCATTTGAGTCGAGGTGGATGTGACGCTGCACCACCCTACTCACTTCTTCTACACTGTTTGCGAACCAGGCCTTTAGAACAACCTCACTTCCACCTTTGAGCCTTAGTAGGAAGTTCGTATTGGCCCACCCACCCTCGAGTGGAGCCATCGACTCCAAGTCTGGTAACTCAGCCAAAGTTAGAAGCCACTCTGCTTCAGCAGGCCCAACTTCGTGATTCATAATTCACCCCCTCCTCTGTCCTATATTGCCCCTTCTCTTCGGTTAGGACTTAACTTGGATTCTCTTGCGCGTCATATGGATTCGGGCAAGGTGACTGAGACTCATGCATTCCTAATCGGAGTTCCAAAGGCCGGAACAACCTGGCTAGCCAGCATTTTGTCTCATAACCCCTCAATCTGCTTATCAGATCCTAAGGAGCCAAACATGATTACTTCACACAAGGGGACATTTCGAAGGTCTACAAAGGAACCCGATTGGTCAGAATACTTCGGATTATTCAAGGGGGATGGAATAAAGCTAGATGGGTCCATCCATACATTCTCCTGTCCTATCTCTCCAGATAGGATTTCAGAGAAGTTTGAGAATCCCAAATTCATTATATCTCTCCGAGAACCTGTTGACAGAGCATTTAGTCATTGGAGGATGATTACTGATATCGGGTCAGACAAAAGATGGGGGGCCGATTGGGACGACTTTCAGATTGCCTGGGAGGATCCTAGGCTGAAGGAAGATTCTCTGTATGGAAAATCCATGGCCCGTTGGCTAGAATATTTTCCCCTGTCAGAGTTTTACATCCTCGACAGTACCAGGATGAGAGAGTCACCAGAGGAGGTGCTGAGTGAAATAGGAGAATTTCTGGGACTCCAGGGTCACAATTACTCAATAAACCAATTAGCCAACTCAAACAGAGCAACTAAACGAAGACGAATCACCCCTCTCGGAAAACTCACCAAAACCATCTTCTCTTTAGTTCCCAACTTCTTGAAGGCTCCATTTGTAGATTACCTTGTATCAAGAGATATCAATATCTATTATTTTCCACTACTTGGTAGACGGAACAAAACCAGAAATCTGCAGTCACTTGGCAAATTTCATTTTTCCATCTGCGAAGATGAAGTATGCAAAGACCTGTTACAATTGCAAGAATTGACAAACTTCGATACTACCGAGTGGATAGAATCAATAAAAAAACAAGCAGAGAACCAATTCATCTGAAAACTTAGTGGAAACTATTCGAACGAAACGAGAGTTCTATTCCAACTCACTCTTTAGTTCGAAGATTACCTTCAGACTCCTTTTCATTTTGTAGAGCCTGTCTTCAAAAACACCATCTTCGCTTAGGAAACCCTCTGAAAGCGAGGCTTTCTTCAGCTCTATTATTGCCAAAGATTGTGCTTCCTTGTCCATCCTACTCCGAATTTTCCTACTGGGCCTTGTTTTCAAAATAGATCCAACAAGCGAGCCCAACTTCCAGATCGATGAGGACCAAATCGTCCGAATGGGATTCCTTCTACATCTTTTCTTCAGGTACCTCAATGCGGACTCCTTATTTTTTGGGACCTTATCACTGACCCATGAATACCTGAACACTAGATCCCGGATCTTACCTTCCGAGGAGCCGGGTCCAACGAAAGTTGGGACATATGGCAATTTCATTGACAGTGTCCAGTCAATCCATTTGAAATGATTAATTGCACTGGAGGTAGTGATAGGGACCCACTTCACCCTAAATGTATCAGCAATGATTGCAGCATGCATAGCTCCTGACAGCACAAGACTAGATCTTCGAATAGAATCTATCACTTCAATTGAGTCGGCTCCAGGATCGATATACCCTATTCCTGCGGCTTCGCAGATTTTCTCCCAATCGCAGTATTCCGACGCTCTGTGGTGGGGGATGAAGATTATGCCCCCCCTTTCGTTCTCCGGGACTACTTGAAACTCAGGAATCGAAGAAAGAAGAATCGCCGTATCCGTAACTGCCTTTTCCTTGGGTAAGCCTAATGCCAATGCCGTAAGAGGGCCCCTTACAGCTAGAAAATTCCAATGCCCCATTTCAGATAAGTTGGTCGGATATTGGTAGCCCGCCCCAGATCCCAAAACATGCCAATGTCTACTTGAATCTCTGTCGAGTCCAAGTAGCGATCCGATACCCAGAAGAGTGTGTTTAGAATTGGCCCCCCATCCTCCAGGACTCAATTTCTCCCAGAACCATGAGTTCATGTCATCACCAAAATTACCAGCGGTAACATGAGTATATTCTATTTCCATAGTGTCACCTTGAGTTACTTGACCTAGCGATGGCATCCAGCAAAAACGTTGGCTAGAAACACCATCGGGTTTCTATAATTAAAGACAAACAAACACAAACTCGCCACTTGATTTTTCCAAGGTTATTTAATTCTGAGCGGTACACAAACCATGAGACAAGACCGCATCTCAGTTTTTTACAGGTGGTAATATGAGATTTTCCTTCAAGAATTTTTTCCAATTCACAAGAGATATTCTTCACACTTTGCTTCACGGTGATTTGGACTCATCGGATTTCATTATTATTGATGAACTAGAAGTCGTTTTTGCAAGTGTAGCAAAATCCGGCAGCTCTTCAATAAAGACCTCAATGTTTGGGGAATTTTCCAAGGACAGGTCGATTCATTACCATATTAGTGATTTTTCTAATAAGAGAATACCAAAAAATAAGAGATCATATTTTTCATTCTCTTACGTAAGGAATCCCTATGATAGAGTTCTTTCATGCTACAATAACAAATTTAACATGAAAGATGAATCAGAATTTCTTTACTCAAACTATCTCTTTGGCTATCTAAAAAATGAAGATTCTTTGGAAGATTTTGTTAACAAAATATCGAAAATTCCGAATTTTCTCAGTGACAGACACTTCAAGACTCAATACAGCATTATTCATTCTAAAGGCGCAATAATGAATCATATCGGGCGGCTCGAGAATATTAAAGAGGATTATGAAGATATACGAAAACGCTACGATTTTAACGAGTTAACAATCCTGAATATAACCAAAGATACCAAAGAACAAATATTCCTTAGTGAGGAATTAAAGGAGAAAATTTTCGAAAAATTCGAAATTGATTTCAGAGAGTTTGGATACAGTAAATAATTACAATTTCCACATCAAACTATACTAATAAAATGACTATTTAATCGAATGAATAGATTCCCTAGGCTCTCCTCCTACGACCTTCCTAATTGCCCAGAATACAGCCAATATCCACGCTCTAGACCAAAGCGACCATGATTGAAGCCTGCTCAGTGGCTTCACATCTGGAGGATCTTGTAGAGTTCGCAATTCCCTCTGGAGTTTCCAAAGAGAACCATCCGAAACGCTCTCCCTTGAAATCAAACTTGCAGCGCTTTCGACGAATTTCTTTCTGCTACAGTGGTATAGAAGTTGCTCGGATCGAGGGTACGCTCCGTACTTTGAGGAACCAGGAATACCATCTTCGTGCCACCCCAATGGCTCCGGATGGTGAACTCTGCATTGAGGTGCCCATACCATCTTGAATCCTGCATCAATGACTCTCCATGCTAAGTCTGTATCTTCTCTGTGCAAGTAGTATCTCTTGTCAAAGCCACCAATTTTCTCTAAGACATCCCTCCTTACTGCTAAATTTGCCGTCTTGAATCGATTCCACCTGAATCTATTGGGGGGATTGAAATCAATAGTCTCACCATTCTCGTCAGTAGTCGTTATTCCTCCTTCAATCCCACCAATGTCATTCTCCGAGAACACTCTTTGTAGGCTTTCGATCCAATCTCGTTCTGCTAAACAATCATCATCGATAAATGCAACATACCTCCCTGAACCCTTATTCCACCCTATGTTTCTCGAAATCCCGGGACCGTAGTCAGTCTCTGAGTCATCAATAACCTCTATCGATGCGGGAGCCATGGTCTGCGACTCCAGTGATTTTAGACAGGAAGCAAGGGCCTCTGGTCGTCTGAAGGTTGGAATAACTACGTCCACTTCTGACCTCACGTACATCGCACTAGAGTGATGCTAATTAGTGTGTGTCTCGATATTTATTGGTCAAAGCGATGAAATAATTCTTCGACCCTTCTCTTTTCGATATTAGGTGAATTTTACGAAAGAATTGATGTCCTAGGTCAGGTCATTTTCTCATTGTTCGGGTTTGATTCTTATGGGGCGGAGGGGATTATTTTCGTTTATCACAGACCATAGGAAACGCCTGCTAAAGATGATGCCAAAGCGGTCAATATGTGCCGAGATAGGAGTCTGGAAGGGCGATTTCTCTCAGAGGATTCTCGATATCACCAATCCTTCAGAACTTCATCTGATTGACCCTTTGATGTTCCAACCTTCTTTCCCTTCTAGGTGGTATGGGGGTGTGAAGGCTGCGAATCAAAGTGATATGGACGACTATTTTCTGCTCTCCCAGGAAACAGGGGAACTGCTCCCGTGAAAGAGGCTGTACAAGATTTCGTGAACGAAAATCAAGCCTCCGTTCTAAAAATCATTGGTGGACAGTTCATTATTCAGAAGAACTGAGTTGCGCTCCTCGCACACTTCAAGAATATCCGCTCTCCCGCTAGTTTTGTGTTCAACCTCGCCTCCATCATGCTCGGCACGTTCCAGGATGAACTAGTCTCAGTTTTCGGTGCCTCCATCGGTTGGTTCGTCGGCCACGCCATCTTGTTGGTCACGTTAGTGGTCTTGGTGATCGCAATCAGGGAGAGGGACCATATCATCAATCACTCAGGAATTGGAAGGAGCGAGGCACTGGACTTCGGGATATTCCTGCTGCTGACCTTCGCTCTCTTCTTCTTCTATAGTTCAGTAAGCGGCTTTGCATTCGCCCCATCCTTGGCCATTGGAGTAGCCTCGGCGCTGTTTCTTAGATGGGTGGTCACCATCCTAGGCTAGTGCTGTTAATCGCCATAATTAGCAACAGATACTACCCACTGAATCGTTTTCAAACTTGCAACGCATGAGGCAAACAAAATGGGAATATTGAAGACATTAATTGGAACAACTGTAGGAGGAATAATGGGAGGGCCACTCGGAATGATCGCCGGTGCAGCGATAGTGAACGATCCGTCTGTAGCAGAAGGAGTAACACAACATGATGAGTAATCTCAAGAGAAGATCGCAAGGGGTCATCTCGATTATGAAGAACATTCCCGAAATCTCCCATCTTCCTATCGATGATCTCTCGAAAATTCCACTAGGCAGAATTAGGGAGAGTTCCTACACTCGCCACGCGGTTTGCCGGTACAAAAAAGGCACAAATCCCCGTCGTAGAATGCCTGACATTACCGATGTCAGATGCATAGATCTCCACCCTCTCGCTCTAACTGAAGAGTGGTCCGAATACGCGGATTTTTTGCTTTACCATGAATATCTGCATGCACTTGGCTACTTCTATCATGATTCTGAGTTCCGCAAGGTGGAGGCATTGTGGCCCAACAAAGATGTCTGTCTGAACGCCGGATCTAGGGTCAAGCCCTCCACAGGAAAAAACTTCTCTGAGTTTTTGTTTGAAAAACGTCCTGATATTTTCAAGTGGGTTCTGGTTTGCACTTCTTGCGAAGGCAGGTCATTTAGAAAGTGGCCTTCTACAGAAAAAAGGTGCAGAAAGTGCAAATCAACTCTGGATTGCATCGAACGCTAATCATGGGAATATAGGCTAGTCACGGCGGTGTCTCAAGACTACCACCAGCGAAACGAACAGGACGACTAGGCCCGCGCCTCCTCCGATGAAGTACTGCTGATTCTCCTCTGTTACGCCTAGGTCCTCTAGGAATGTGCCGTTTACGTCGATTCCCACGGACGGAACCAAAGTCTTCTTTTCATTGACAGTCAGAGTGAAGGCGAAATCGCTTGAGCACGACCACCCCGGATTGGTCATCTCATCGACCACAATCAGGCAACCCTCCCACTTCTCCTGAATGTTGGAAGGCGTAGTCAGGACGAAACCGCAGTTGACCGATCCCATCGGGTTCTGGATTTTGCAACCGCCCTCAGACATGTCATTGAACCCCGATGGCCACATGCTCTCCTGCGTGCTACCCTTCTCCAGAAGGTGAAGGGAGACCACCATGCCGCTGTCCTCGTTGCTATCGCAACTATACACCACGGAGAAGGTCACATCATCGCCAGCCTCAGCGAAGATGGCCGAAGGACGGGACGAAGAACACGTGGTGTAGGGGAGTACCTCCACTTCGATCTCCTCTTCATCCGAGAATCCGAAAACAGTCACGGGAACCCCGTTCCACTCGGTTACGACAGCACTCAAGTTGACCTCGTATGTCCCTGCAGACTGCCCGGTTGGGGAACCTATCACGATCTGGAATGTCTCTGACTGGCCACCGCCGACGGTCACGCTCTCCGGACCGGCTATATTCAGAACCCCGGATTGGTACGAGAGCTCCACAGTCTCGGCCCCAGAGGTCGGATTTGTCAACTCGCAACTAATCAGAGAACTGCCAGTTCCACCCGAGAGATCTATCTCCACCAAGTCATCACACTCTAGATCAGCCTCCGGCAGGAACTGGGCCGAACTGCTAGGAGAAATGCTGCAAACCAGTAGTAGACTGGTTACGAAAATGACCGAGAAAGACCGAATTACCACGAATCTTCCTGACTCGTGTCCATCATAGACATTCGTATGGTTTGCTATCGAACTTTTCGAATTGCCCCCTCAAAGCATTCATGTCAGCCACTCACGCCGAAAGTAATGATGGGCGAGGGACCGGGCAAGCCGAAGGTCGAAATCACATCCCAGAACACGAAGGTGACTAGCGGCACTGATGTCCAAGAGAAGCTGATAGTAGCGGCTAGGGTTTTCTCAGATCTCCTGAAGCCCACTTACGGGCCCCGGGGCCTCGACAAGATGCTCTACAAGACCGATGGAACCACTGCTGTCACCAACGACGGAGCGAAAATCGTAGCCGAGCTATTAGTCAGACACCCAGCTGCGAAGATGATGGTGTCCATGGCCGAATCGCAGGAGGAGGACTGCGGGGATGGTGTTACCACTACAATGCTTCTTTGCGGCTCTCTACTCATAGAGGCGAACAACCTCTTCAGAAAGGGATTTCACCCTCTCACGCTAGTTGAGGGGTACGAAATCTCCCTCCAAGCCGCAGTCTCACAGATTGACTCAGACGTATCCGTAACGGACGATGCCAAACTTCTGGCAGTAGCAGAAACATCCCTCCGTGGAAAGGTCGCAGAATCGGCCCTCGATGTCTTCTCCCCCCTAATCGTAGAGGCACTGTCCACCGTCTTCGAGAACCGAGGCGAAGCCTTGGCCCAGCATGTCTCCATGTTCAAGACCGGAACGGGCGGGGTAAGGGACTCGCGTCTGGTCAAAGGCATCCTAATTCGACGGAGGGTGCTGATGAACGATTTACCGAATGATATCAGAGATGCAAAAGTCGTTTGCTTGGATGGCGACATCAAGATCAGAGAAATGGTCAGGGATACGGAATTGAAAATCACCAGTGCCGACGCTCTAGACTCATTCATCGGAGCTGAGAGAGATAGAAAGGAGGAGATATTCCGAGGCATCCTCGAGTCAGGGGCCAAAGTGGTTCTATGCTCCGGGGAGATAGACAAGGACATCCTGCATCTATTGTGCGATAGCGGCATCTTAGCCGTGGAGAAGCTAGACTCAACAGAACTGAGAAACGCATCCGATGCAACTAGCTCGCGAATCATCGAAAACCCTCTCGACATCGAAGAATCCGACTTGGGTTTCTGCGGCCATGCTTCATGGATGAGGAAGCCATCTACCGACGAGGTGGAAGACGTAATCCGAATCGAAGATTGCCCGAACCCATCTATCGTCACAATCGAGGTAGGGGGCGCGGGAGAGACGGGAACGGAGGAGGTAATCCGAGGACTTCACGACTCACTCAGAGCAACCTCATTGGCATTGGGCGAGGACGTTCTGCCAGGGGCAGGATCGACCCACAGCAGGATTGCCCACGCTGTTCGCGCTGCATCTGAGAACCAAGGTGGAAGGGAGAGGCTTGCAATGGAGGCATTCGCCAGAGCGATGGAGACTATCCCCGCGACTCTCGTCGAGAACGCTGGTGGAGAAGCACTGGATCGGGTTCTGGAGCTCAGAGCCACTTCACTGAGCGAGTCCCCGGTTGGCATTTCCCAAGACGGGAAGATCTGGGATGTAGATGGCGTCTGGCATCCTAGGTCAGTAATCGAGAACTCCCTCGAGTCAGCCACAGAGACGGCAATGGGGATGCTGCGGATAGATCAAGTCATTTCTGCGAGAGGCGAATAATCAACCACGAACCTTCAAGCCTCCCGTACACACGCATTCGCTATGGAGCGGCCCAGGGCGCTGATCAGCGTCTGGGACAAAACCGGAATCGAGGAACTGGCCGAATCCTTGAATTCGATGAATTGGGAGATACTCTCGACAGGAGGGACCGCCTCGAAGCTCAGAGATGCGGGAATCGAAGTCACAGACGTATCCGAGGTCACCGGGCACCCGGAGATCTTCGATGGCCGGGTGAAAACGCTCCATCACGCTGTTCATGGGGGGATTCTGGTCAGACGGGACTCAGAACAGGATATGCAGACACTGTCTGAGCTTGGCTATGCTAGGATTGACCTAGTATGTGTCAACCTGTATCCCTTCGAGGCCACCGCAGCCCGAGACCCCCCAGTGAGTGACCAGGAGCTGATCGAGATGATCGACATCGGCGGACCCACCATGGTCAGATCTGCAGCGAAGAATCATGTTGATGTCATAATCGTCACAGAACCCGAGCAGTATGGCCCTATCCTACAAGCACTTTCAGAATCTGGTGGCAATCCATCCGGCGTAAATCTGGAACTGAGAAAGGAACTCGCACTATCGGCATTCCAATCTACTGCAGCGTATGACAGCGCGGTTTCCAACGAGTTGTGGAGCAGATTCACCGACAGCAAGATTCCCAACAGAATCCACTCATCATCAGGGGAGGGCCGAGAACTGAGGTACGGCGAGAACCCCCACCAACCAGCATCCTTCTTTCCAGCTTCAGGAACCCCAACGGGACTCTCAGCTGCAGTACAACATGGGGGGAAACCACTCTCCTACAACAACTACCTCGATCTGGATGCTGCCCTCAGGCTAGCGCGGTCCCTCTCACAGACTTGCGATTTCGTAGCGCACTCCTGTGCGGTCATTAAGCACACAAACCCCTGTGGCGCTTCAGTTGCCGAGAGTCAGGTTTCCGCATGGGAAAACGCACTGGCAAGCGACCCCGAGAGCGCATTCGGTTGCGTGATCGCATTCGACCAGGTAGTGAGGAGAGAAACCGCAGAATCAATCGGGAAACACTTCTTCGAATGCATGATCTCCCCTGGTTACGAACCCGAGGCATTGGAAATGCTCTCCCAAAGCAAGAACCGGAGAATGCTAACCCTGGAACCGTTTGGAGAATACCGTGAGGAACCAAAGATACGCCAAGTGCAAGGAGGTTGGCTATCCCAAGTCCAAGGTCCCCCGAGCATAGATTGGGACAATGTACACTCCGTCACACAAAACTCGCTTGACGACGAGGGAACCAAACTAGCACGGTTCGGAACCTCAGTCATCGCAGAAGTTCAGTCCAATGCGATCATTCTGGTTCGCAAGACGGAAACAGGATTTGCAACGGTGGGCGTCGGACCGGGGCAGACGAGCCGTGTGGAAGCAGTCCGCATCGCCGCGAGGAGGGCCGGTGACAGAGCGCAGGGAGCGATGATGATCTCCGACGCCTTTTTCCCATTCCGTGATGGTATCGACACATCAAACGAGATTGGGATTACCAGCGTAGTGCAACCAGGTGGCTCCATTCGCGACGATGAGGTAATAGGGGCCGCGAACGAGCATGGAATGGCAATGCTATTTACGGGAACTAGGCTATTCAGGCACTAGGAGAACCCTATGCAATGGAAAAAAACCCTCTCTACCGGGGCTGCAGCGGGAGCTTCAGTCGGCTTTTTAGTGTCGTTAAACGGGTTCTTTGATATTGGCTTCGGCTCTTTTGGAGGCTTTCTGGCATCAATCATCGCCTTCATCCTCCTGTCTGCATTTGGTGTCAAAATCATCTCTGAGAAGACCGGCTTTTGTGAACCAAGTTTGAAGCATCTAATTCCCGTATCCTTCCTCACATTTGTTATTCCTGTATTTGGCCCAGCCCTTGGAGCAGGAAGCACAGGACTGGAATATGTGGGCGCACTAATTGTATTTGGAGCCGTAGGCGGCCTTTTCTGGAGTACACCCTTTGTCGGTTGGAGTTACTACAAGTCAGTCTGAATCTCTCCGTGACAACCATCATACGGCGAGTTTCGATGTCCCATTGTGACCCACCAATCTGGCACTCCACTCAACTCCCACGAAGATTTGGTCTCTGCGATTGGCAACACACCTCTGATTAGGCTGAATAGGATCACTGAGGGACTGGAGAATTCGTCTGTCTGGGTCAAGCTCGAGCGGTGCAACCCGGGTGGTTCGATAAAGGACAGAATCGGATTGCAGATGGTTCTGGATGCTGAGGAGAAGGGACTCCTGAAGCCAGGTGGGACGATAGTGGAGAGCACATCTGGCAACACCGGGATTGGGCTTGCGATGGTTGCAGCACAGAGGGGCTACAGATGCATCTTCACCATGGCAGACAAGATGAGCAAGGAGAAGATAGACATTCTCAGAGCCATGGGTGCTGAGGTCCATGTGTGCCCCACTGCGGTCGAGAAGGAGGACCCACAATCATACTACGAAGTCGCCGCCAGACTGGCACGCGAGATTCCCGGAGCATGGTATCCAGACCAATATTCGCACGAGGCAAACCCACTGACTCACTATCTCTCAACCGGGCCAGAGATTTGGGAACAAACGAGGGGCAAGGTCACTCATTTCGTAGCCACGATGGGAACCGGGGGGACGATATCCGGGACCTCCAAGGCATTGAAGGAGATCGCCGAGTCAAATGGATGCACACCACCCACGATAGTTGGCGTCGATGCTGTCGGCTCCATTCTCAAACAATGGTTCGAAGAAGGAACCATGGGGAAACCACAGACGTACAAGGTGGAGGGTTTTGGAGAAGACTTCATCCCATCTGCAACCGACTTCTCGATGATCGACGAAATACACCAGGTGGACGACGGAGAGTGCTTCCAGTGGGCAAGAGCTCTTGCCCGGAGAGAAGGAATGTTCTGTGGGGGCTCATGCGGCGGTTCGATTAAGGTGGCAATTGAAATCGCCAAGAAGGCAGAGGAAAATGGCGAGGATGCGATGGTGGTCGCGATCCTCCCAGACTCAGGAAACCCCTACCTGTCGAAGTTTTACAATGATGATTGGCTAAGGGAGAACGGCTGGGATCCCGAGGAATGGGACTGATCACACCTTCTCGAAAGCCTTCTCCAAGTCAGCAATCAGGTCATTGACATCCTCTATGCCCACCGATAGTCTCACGAGGCCATCCTCGAATCCCCTAGCAAGCCTCTCTTCGCGAGGGACCTCGGCGTGAGTCATGGTAGCAGGGTGAGTAATCATCGTCTCTACCGCCCCTAGGCTCTCAGCAAGAAGACACAGCTCTACAGAATTCATCAATTTCTTCCCGGCCTTCAGACCACCCTCTAACTCGAAGGAGATCATTCCACTGAAACCCTTCATCTGGGCCTTCGCAACTTCATGCATGGGGTGGGACTTCAATCCGGGGTAGACCACCCTCGAAACCTTGGGGTGGCTTTCCAGATACGCCGCAATTTTCTCGGCATTCTCCCAGTGCCTCTGCATCCTGAGATGCAGGGTCTTGAGACCCATTATCACAAGCCAGCAATCGAAGGGGCTGGGTACAGCACCGACGCTCTTCTGGATGTACTTCAACCGCTCGAAAAGATCCGTACGATCGGTTATGAGTACCCCACCAATAATCTGGTTGTGGCCGCTCAGATACTTGGTCGTGCTGTGGAGGACCAAATCGGCCCCGTACTCCAGGGGCTTTAGGAAAACTGGGGTTGCGAAAGTACTGTCCACCACATATAGCAGATCTTTGCTCTTCGCAATCTTGCCCACTGCCTCTAGATCTGTTACCTTAAGGAGAGGATTGGTTGGCGTCTCTACCCAGATCATCTTTGTCTCTGGGCGTATCGCATCCTCAACATTCGAAGCTACCTGCGAGTCCACGTAGGTGAACTCAACTCCGTAGTTCGTCATGAGGTTGTTGAACAGCCTTGCAGTGCCACCATACACGTCATCACAGCAAACTACGTGATCGCCCTGACTGAGTAACTTCATGCAACTGTCGGCACTAGCCATTCCACTGGAGAAGGCAATCCCATGTTTCCCTCCTTCCAATGCGGCCAAGTGATTTTCCAGATCCTGCCTTGTAGGGTTGGAAGATCTGGTGTAGTCGAATCCCTTGTCCACTCCAATCTCCTCCAGGACGTAAGTCGCAGTCTGGTAAATCGGAGGGACTATTGCACCCGTCGTGGGGTCTGGCTTGCTTTTTCCTCTTACTGAGATTGTGTCGAAATCCATGTTACTCTGACCTCTGGGTATTGGCCATCTGCAAAATAGTTTCAGTTAGCCAATTTTCCTCGTTCGTACCTTTGTTGCGACATACCACACCCCCAAGATACCCACGAGAATAATGGTAAGAGATCCGAATCCAGGGTCTGCGCCATTCCAAGAAGATGGCTCCGAGAACGTACCATTCCCTAGCGTCGAAACATACCAAACGAATACCGCGGAAGACGCAGTCATGATGGAAATCATTGCAATAATTACCGATTTCGCATGTCTTGGAACGGTCTTTCCAGTTGCATAGTACTCGAACATTGCAGGGCCAAAGAAGCGATTTGTCATTGTCCATCTGAACATCCTCTCACTCGAGTATGAGAATAGAAAGGCGGCAGGAACCGCCCACGAAACCGTCGGCCACCCTGGTACCCAGATACCAATGATGGCGAACCCAACAAATAGCAAGCCGAGACCGAAATAAAATCGACTTAGAACAGTGTTGCTAGATACGCAGTACCTCTCAACAATTTCGTCAATGCTCTCGATTCTCTCCATGAGATTCGTCTAATCGGCACTAATGCCGTCCTTTAAGTTGCATTACCGAAGACTCAAGCGAGAACTCCCTGCCACAAGAGCATGGAAACTACCTTCGTCCTTCCACGCGTCGCTTCTCTTGACGATCCACTCAGATTAGCCGTACTAATCTCTGGCGGAGGATCTGGCCTAGCCTCTCTGCTGAAATTCCAAGAGACAGAGCCCCGCTGCCATCGAACGGTACTGGTTCTGGCAGACAGCGAAGGGGCTGCAGGGCTTGAACATGGGAGACAAGCAGGAATTGATTCCAAGGGAATCCCAATTCCTCCGGGTCTTGAAATGTCAGAACGCCGCATGGCCCACGAAGCAATGGTGGAAATGCAACTCCAGTCATCTGATGCAGAGCTAGTAGTTCTCAGTGGCTACATGCGAATACTGACTCCTTCGTTCGTTGGGAATTGGAATGGCAGAATAGTCAACGTTCATCCCTCCTTGCTACCAGATTTCCCCGGGGCTCATGCTCATCGCGACGTCCTCTCTTCGGGAGTAAGCACTACTGGCTGTACCGTGCACCTGGTAGACGAGGGAGTTGACACTGGGCCTATTCTTGCGCAAAGAGAAGTCCCAGTGCTACCAGAAGATAATGAGGAGACCCTCCAAGAAAGGGTCAAAGAAGTCGAGCATGTACTCTATCCAGAGATAATCGATATGCTCTGCTCCGGACAGTTTTCACTGTAGGTCTTCGGGTGTATTTACATTCAGAAGAACCGCAGGGTCCTCCACGAGTATCGAATGTTTGGCCTCTGTGAACTGGACTCGAAGGGGTCGTCTGTCGCCATCAATCATTTCGAGGACTGCCTCGGTTCGAATCAAAGACAGTAACGGGTGCTCCCTCTCTCCATCATGAGGCATGATGAGGCAATCATCTTCCCCGAGCCTCTCTTGGAGAGAGACAAACAGTTCCGAGGAGACCCAGGGATAGTCCACAGTGGCTAATTGTAGAGTCCCATCTTCGCACTTCGGATCCAGTAAAGCCTCTTCTATTGCATCGATTGGACCTGCGTGCATCATCGAATCAAGAACCCACTCAATGTCCAGTTCAGTTCCTATGACCGAACCATATTCCTCAACGTCTTCGGGTTCCGCTACTGCAATTCTAATCGGCTCTAGATTGGCAGCAGCGAGCGCGTTTACCACTCGCTCAATCATGGACAATCCATCGATCTTGATTAGGGCCTTGTCCTGGCCCATCCTAGAGGATCTTCCCCCCGCTAGCAACAGCGAACGCATCCGTTTACCTCAGCTCGTCTAAACGCCTCAAAGCGTGATTTATTTCTTCCATCAGGTCCAATGCCCTGTTGATCAGTATCCCCCTGTCCTTTCTTGCAGTGGTCCCTACAAGCCACTCCATTAGTTGGGTGATGTCCTCAGCATCTCTCTTTATCGTCCACTCTAGAACCTCCTCTGCTACCGGGTCATCTGATGGTAGCAACCGCTCGACCATGACTACCAGAGGGGCTACCGATGAATTAGTACTATGGTATTCTCGCTGCGACTCTGTCTCTAATCCTGCCCAGAAGAGAATCTCCATCTGGCACCTTTACCATAACTAGTAGATTGATTACATCACTTCCAATCTCTCTTCCCGCGTTAATGGCGGCAAATGCTGAGATGAGCGCCAAGTGCGACTCTACGAGTCTACCATCACACCAAGATTCCAGCAGCATGTCACTTGGGACGTCGTGACCCGCTCGCAACGCCTCCTCGATGCTAAGGAGCAACGCCTCAGCCGGTTCTCTGGAGTTGATTGAGGAGGCTAGTACCACCCATGGATCAATCCCTCCTCTCTCGTGATCCAAGTTGGCAAGAAGCAGTGCTGAGAGTGCGACGTCCTCTCTCCCGTGCCTCTTCCAGAGAAAGGGTATCAACTTCCACAAGGTTCGTTGGTCATCTCCTGCCTCAGTAATCAGCCACGATGCGACCCTCCTCAAAATTTCATCGGGAGTGCCAAGGTGGAAAGAGTATCCAGCGGAGGTACCGAGACGGTCTGTGCTTGACTTCATGATCATCGCCGGCACCCCTATCGGGTAGGCTTCTCGGACAATTTTTGCTAGGCTTCGGTGTGATCTGTGGGATTTACGAGGTTGATCCTCGAGGAAACCATCCAGAATGCGCTCACCACTCATCTGAACTACTGCTTCCTAGAGAGTATATTGACGCTATCGAAAATCTCGCGCAGATTATCTACCGAGTCATTGAGACGCATCCTGTATTCGTCGATAAAGGACCTGTGCACGATTTCTCCCAACTGACGGTCCAGGCTCCTAGCTATCGCTCGGTGTTCGGCATCCTCAATGAGGAACATCCTCCTAAGGTACGCAATTTGTGCCAAGACGTCATCCGACCTGTCTGTATGGATCAGCATGGCTTCGAGAACCTGGCCATACACCAACCTCATCTCACTCTTCTCAATCACGTCACCACTAATCAGTTCTTCCTCACCAGACAGAATAGCATCATAGATCCTCTTGGGCTCATCCTCCTCCAGACTCAATGCATGGGCAAGCTTCACTAGAATTCTCTTCTCTCCGTTTGATAACTGTCCGTCTTTCAGGGCGAGCCTCGATGCGTTCAAGAAAATCCTTGACCGGTCATTCTCAGCCCACGCCTCTTCTGCCACACTACCTCATGGGAGGGCATCTGGCCTTAACGACTAGGTTTTAGGCTCAAAATGGACCTCCAAGGCAAACAGGAGCATTCATGAATACCCCGTGTCCCGGATAGATTGCTAATCAGCCACTCCCGGGCGCCCTGCGTCCATCCGAACCCCTCACGCCAAAATGGCGAAAACGGGGCAAGGCCCCCGTTTGGGGCCGAGAAGCAAGGAATTGAACAATATGGCAAATGAAGGAAAATACATAATACACGCAACAATAAAAGTCGATGGGACCGTAGCACGCAAAGACGTCGTCGGGGCCATATTCGGCCAGACCGAAGGACTCCTGGGCGAGAGCCTCCAACTTAGGAAACTCCAGAGAACAGGAAGAATTGGCCATGTGGATGTCAGTTTAAACAACCACAAAGGCCGCGTACAGGGAGCTATCGAAGTCTCATCTTCAATAGACCAAGTCAGCACTGCAGTAATCGGTGCAGCTCTGGAGACGATAGACAGGATCGGACCATGCAAAGCAGTGATCAAGGTCAAGGATATCGAAAACATCAGGTCCGCCAAGAGGGACCATGTCATCGACAGGGCCAAGCAACTTCTGCTAGAGATAGTAAACTCCGCCTCCGGCGAGTCGAAGAATATACTCGACGAAGTCAGAACAGTACTTACATTGGACACTGAGATTGAATTCGAAGAGATGACCGCAGGACCAAACGTGAAAAACTCGGATGCAATAATCATCGTCGAAGGCAGGAACGACGTCCGGAACCTACTGAAGTTTGGAATTAACAATGCAATTGCCACTATGGGGTCCGGGGTCAAGCCACAGTTGGCAGAACTCGCCGTCAAGAAGAAGACGGTTACCGCATTCTTGGATGGAGACCGTGGCGGCAAACTCCTCTTGATGGAAATCAGCGGAAAGCTGGGCAAGTCCCTGACGCATGTCGCTTTTGCTCCTCAGAGCAGGGAAGTCGAGCACCTCGAGGGCAAAGTAGTGACGAAGTGCCTTGGCCAGAAGGAAACTGCTTCAAAGGCAGTCTCCCGAATCCAGACTGAGATTCAGAAGGACGACGACAAAGCCGTCGGAAAAGGAAAGCCATCATTGGAAGCCCCTGACGAGATCAAGGGATGGGCACCTATGATGGATGGGCTAAAGGCCAACTACGCGGTAATAGTGCTCGCAGATGGAACAGGCTCCGACCCAGTAGGAGCCAAAGCCTTGGAAAACGCTCTCGGTGAGTCCGATGGTGCTCAGGGACTAGTCTTCTCGGGCAAGGTTACCAACAGGATCCACGAGCTCGCTTCGGGTGCGGGAATCAACGTTGTAGTTGGCAAGACTGTAGGCCCCCAATCCCTGAAGCTTGGTGTGCAAGCATACTCGGTAAAGGACCTAGAGTGAGTTTCAAAGACCTATTTCTGGCAGGGCAAAACCTTGCCAATAATGGCCTTCTGAAGGGTAGGTCTAGCAGAAGCCATCAAAAGTCTCTCATGCCCGCTGGGATTGATGCAAGAGACTACCATGGCGATACTGACTCTCTATGGGGCTCTATCTGTCACCCTTCTTGCACTATGGATCAGGCATAAGTCGGTATTGAGACAGAGGAAGAAGCTCGCCTTGAAACTAGGATCGATGAAGGGAAATCTGACCGAGAC